>Ga0206864_1171_pt1 | contig 20511 bp, 15 predicted proteins | sample Alteio_BWOrgCont_42_FD_152632 | JGI IMG/M metagenome (GOLD analysis project Ga0206864, IMG submission 152632) | Enriched cells from forest soil in Barre Woods Harvard Forest LTER site, Petersham, Massachusetts, United States -... | ecosystem: Environmental > Terrestrial > Soil > Temperate forest >...
AAAATTACTTCTGATGTAAAACTGCCTTATTCCGGCACCATTGGTATTGATTGTATCAATACCAGGACCAATAATTGCAGCCTTGTAATTACTTCATGGATAAAACCTTATACTTCTTTTGATTATGATGCCGCTACAGACGCCTTTGCACCAAGTAGTTTCAATAAGCCATTTGTTTATCCTGCAGCTTATAGTGACCTGCAGGTGGAAGAGGTGGAAGTAAAAGGGCATGACGGTGCTATGATCCCTCTTACAATCATCTATAAAAAGGGTATAAGGAAAGATAATTCAAATGTTTGCCTGCTTGAAGGCTATGGCGCTTATGGTACAAGCTCAAGGCCCAATTTTGATTATTTTAAAAATTCACTGGCTGCGCGCGGTGTTGTAATCGCTATCGCGCATGTGCGCGGTGGTGGCGAAAAAGGGGAAGCATGGCACAAGGCAGGCTTTAAAACTACCAAGCCGAATACCTGGAAAGATTTTATCAGTTGCGCTGAATATTTAATTGCGAAAGGCTATACTTCGCCGCAAAAACTTGCAGGTATAGGCACCAGTGCGGGAGGTATATTGATAAGTCGCGCCATTACCGGGCGCCCAGACCTCTTTGCCGCAGCAATTTGTAATGTAGGGGCAGCCAATAGTATGCGTTCCGAATTTACCGCAAACGGGCCAGGAAATATTCCTGAATTTGGTACTGTAAAAGACAGTGTTGAATGCAAAGCTTTATACGAAATGGATGGGGTGCAGCATGTAGTAAATGGCACAAAATACCCCGCCGTTATTTGTGTGGGCGGGTGGAATGACGCAAGGGTACCTGCTTGGGAGCCCGGTAAATTTGCCGCCGCTTTACAAAATGCATCCATATCAGGTAAGCCTGTTTTAATGAAAGTGAATTACGATAACGGCCATTTTACTGAAGACAGGAATGTAACGATGGCAAATTTTGCCAATCAGTATGCTTTTGTATTATGGCAATGCGGGCATCCTGATTTTCAACCGAAATAGCCCAAAGAGAGACTCGAACTCTTTAAGGGAACACTTGAAATTAGCCCTAAATTCGTTGTATTTTATTTGTTCGAAAGTCTCTGTTACCCTTTAAAATAGTACTTAAGGGAGCGTATCGAAGCCAGGTCATAAATAATTAACCGAATGCGGCCCCTGGTTAAACAGCAGGTCAACAATGCTTAAGTTTTTTTGAAAACCTTGCCGCTCTTCAAAAACCTGGAAGTATGGTTTCTGTTCAAAATCCGGTTCTTTTTTTGAGTTGATGGAGTTTCTAAAATCAAAGAGGGAAGGATATTCAGCTTCATAGCTTTCAGTATATTCCCACTCAACTTTTAGCTTTATTGATTTTAGAATGAATTGTAAAAGCTGTTGGTTGTAATCAAAAAGAAAATCAAACTTCTTTTCGTAAAATGGGAGCAGTTCATCCTCATAATATTCAAAATAAGCCGAGCGGCGGTAACAGGCCTGCAGGCTTTGCCAGTGTAACCGCTGCCAGTTAAAATCGTAGCTTATTTTTACATCTTTTACTTTGGTATGGTTTTTTGCGCCCCGTACAACCGGTACTGTTAGTGCAAGTACGCCATCAGGAGAAGAAATATTGGCGCGGTTGCGGTAGGTTTGTTTGGGGAAATGTTCTTCCCTTTCTATCAGTAAACCAGGCTTATAAGTATTCAGCTGTACAAAATATTCAACCGGCGGAAGATAAAACATAGGTAGCACAGCGCCTTTTTCAATCATATATTTTATGTTTGTAGCAAAAAACGGACAAAAATAATGATAAAAAAGGGGCTTTCAAGATTGGGTACGTACTTTTTGTACCTCGTATCCTTATTGCCTTTTTGGTTTTTATACCTTGTTGCTGATGTTTTATTTGTAATACTTTATTATATTGTCAACTACCGGCGCAAAGTTGTACAGGAAAATCTCCGGAATTCTTTCCCCGAAAAATCAGAACAGGAACGAAAAATAATTGAGAGGAAATATTTCAAATACATGGCCGATTTGATGATGGAAACGATAAAGTCTGTCAGCATGTCGGAAAAATCTGTCCGCCGGCGCATGATATGTACCAACCCCGAATTAATGGGGCACTATTTTAACCAGGGGAAAAGTATTTTAGCGGCAGCAGGCCATTATGGTAATTGGGAGATGGCCTGTTTAAGTTTCGGTTTCCTGACCGATAAAAGAAGGATGATTATTTACAAACCCCAGTCGAATGAGGTTTTTACTGATTTTTTTAACAAAACGCGTTCACGTTTTGGCGCTACCATGATCTCTATGAGGCAAACCCTCCGTAAAATGATCGAATATAAAAATGAGCTTACTTTTACTGTACTTGCATCTGACCAAACACCAACCCGCGAGGACGCCAAATATTTCACTACTTTTTTAAATCAGCCTACTGCGGTTTTTCTTGGTATCGAGAAACTGACGAAGGTGGTGGATTGCGTAGTTATATTTTATAGGATTGATTTGGTAAAAAGAGGCCACTATACCTATACCTTTGTGCCTTTGGTTGAAGAACCAAAAGCGACCAAACCATACGAGATCACCGAAATACATGTGAAATACCTGGAATCATTAATCAAAGAAAAACCCGAATACTGGCTATGGTCGCACCGGAGATGGAAAATAAAACCCTTGGACGTTCATTAGTTCATTTGTTCACTGGTTCATTAGTACAAAGTTTGTAAATTGCAAAATATAAATGTTTGATAATCAATATATTCGTAAAATAAAATAATTAATGCTGCTGATTTTTATAAGTAATAGCAACTATACCAGTTCACCGCCAAATACCAATGAACTAATAAACCAGTGAACTAATGAACAATCCCCCCAAAGTAGCCGTAGTTATTTTAAATTGGAACGGCATTAAACACCTCCGCCAGTTTCTTCCGTCTGTAATGACTTCTGTATATCCCAATCTTGAAATTATTGTGGGTGACAATGCATCTACGGATGGCTCAGTTGGATTTATAAGGCAAGAGTACCCATCGATAAAGATCATTGAAAACGACCAGAACTACGGCTTTACAGGTGGTTATAACAAGGTGTTGGATAGGGTAGAAGCAGATTATTTTATCCTTCTTAATTCGGATGTTGAGGTTTCACCCGGCTGGATTGCGCCGGTGATCAGTTTGATGGAGAGTGACCCGTTAATAGCCGCCGCGGCTCCCAAAATTAAAGCCTTTAATCAACGGAACTATTTTGAACACGCTGGTGCAGCCGGGGGCTTTATTGATATGTTTGGCTATCCATTTTGCCAGGGACGGATGTTTTATGAAATTGAAGAGGACAAGGGGCAATACCAGCAGTCACACGAAGTTTTTTGGGCCACAGGTGCTGCTATGTTTATTAAAAAACATTGCTGGCAGGAAGCGGGAGGTTTCGATGACCGTTTTTTTGCACACATGGAAGAAATAGACCTGTGCTGGCGGTTAAAAAACATAGGGTACAAAGTGATGTATTGCGCTGAATCAGAAGTGTTCCATTTAGGCGGGGGAACGCTTAATGTTGAAAACCCGTTTAAAACATTCCTTAATTTCAGGAACAACCTGTTATTGCTGCAAAATAACCTTCCGTTTTGGCGGGCCATGTTTATTATCCCCATAAGGATTTGGATGGACCTTTTAGCATTATTCCGCTTTTTAGGTGAAGGCAAGCGTAAAGATGCATGGGCAGTTAGTCGCGCTCATCAAAATTTTGTACTAAGCCTTTTTAAAAGCAAAGGACAGCCTAAGCTTCCGGTACGGGCAAAGCATTATCCGTTGAAAGGAATATATAATGACAGCATAGTATGGGCTTTCTTTAAGCAAAAGAAAAGGCACTTTACTGAGCTTGACCCGGCGGATTTTCTTTAGGTTTATTACTTTCAGCCTTTTTATTTTTCCCTTCACTCGTCTTTTCTTCCGGATTAGATAATGGTACACCGTCAGGGAAATGCAGGTAAATATCCTTTTGCGTTGATGGCAATGGGATACCTTCTTTACCTATTGCCTGGTAAATTTCGGTCAAAACCTGGCTCTTTAATGAACCCGTTGTACTGATATCAGCCTCCCAGAAAAGGACTTTAAATTCAGCTGCGTTTTCGTCCAGATTGTTTAAAAATACTGCAGGCGCCGGGCTGCTCATAATATCCTCCCTGTTGCTTAATAAACCCTTTAAAATGTCTTTAACTTTATTAATGTCAACACCATAGGCCGTTGTTATCCTCAATTCAATCTGGCGGTTACTGTTACTCAATGTCCAGTTTACGACCTGGTGAGAGATCAGGTCGCCGTTTGGAATAATAACTTCTGAACCATCGCCTGTTACTACTTTGCTCGAGCGGATGCCAATTTCTTTCATGGTGCCCATGTGCCCGTCTATCTGGATAACATCGCCTATGTTGATTGGTTTTTCAAATGCAAGTATCAGGCCTGATACAAGATTATTGACAATATTTTGCAGGCCAAAGCCAATACCTACGCCAAAGGCACTGATAATAATGGTAAGCTTATCTAAAGGAAAACCAGATGCTGCAACAGCCAGCAAAAAGCCCACGGAAAAAACAGCCATCCTGATGATGAGGGCGGAAGTGCGGTTTTTCTTTTTTGCAACGGAAAGATCAGTAACCCGCTGGGCTGAAATATCATAAAGATAGCTTATTACTTTTGAAGCTAAGGAAGACAACCATATTACGAATATAAAAATGACAAATCCTCCAAATGTAAATGTTGCCCCCCCAATGCTGCGCGACTCGTTTAAAATGTCTGTAGCAGAATCAATGGTCCAATCTTCAATATTTAAATTTTGCAACAGAAAAAACAACCATAATAATGAGGCAATTAAAAGCAGCGTGTTCCTGAATTTTTTTTGCACCAGGTTGTAATCAATCCAATTAATAAAGCTGTTAGGCCCCCTTTTTATTTGAAATTGCAAAAACAAGCCCTGTATAACTATATTCACTACCAGGAAAAGTATAACCAGCATCCAGAGGTTGAAAACAGCAGTTACGCCAATTATTTTGGCCAGGCTAAATCTGCCGGTTATATTTAGCAACAGCGATAAAATTTGCATTGCAATAAATATTTTCAAAGCCAGGCCGGAATATGGAAGATGGTTATCAGGGTCTTTTTTTACTTTTTTATAAAATACAAAACCGGTTATTATCGAAATGATGCTTAAAAGCAGTATGGCGAACCTATCGATATTTGAAGCTTCAATAAACAAGTTACTTATACTGTAAAAAATAGCAATTACAAATAACGAGACCAGGAAATTAAAAATTGTTTTCGGCAGTTCTTTGCTGATAAGTATAAAGGACAAAATAATGGAAACTAAAAAGAATGTTTCCAAAAAGACAACAGGGGGGTGGTCATAAAAGTAAGGGGTAATTGCCGTTACTACCAGTAATGAGGATATAACCGGCTTTTTACAAATATAATTTGCCTCAACAAATAACTGTTCAGGGTTTTCCTGGTTCTTTAAGGCTTTTGTCCGGTTGAAAATTATCCAGCTAAAAATCAGCAGTAGAAATAGAAAGCCTATCAAATGTATTTCTGTTTCGTTTAAAATAAAGTAATTAAACAGGAACCAGTTTAACTTTAATGTACTGTTTAAAGCGGATTTAAAGTTATCATATTGAAGGTCCGCATCCCATATATAACCAGATTCGCCGGATATTGCCTTCAGGGCGAACCCTTTTACCTTAGAATCTATTTGGTCACTTTCGTCAAGCGTTTTAGTGTAAGATATCGCAATTTTATCCTGCAGCAGGTTAACTTTTAAAAGGGCGGTCCGGTTAGTTGAATCAGTTTTGCGCCATAAAAGCCTGACTTCTTTTAGCTGGGCAAAATAAGTTTTCCTTACTAAACTGTCTGATGGAATTGTTTTTAAAATAGTGTCCCTTGTAAATTTGAGAAGGTCGGTTTGGTTTTGTACCAATTTTGTATTAACATCTTCAAGGTCTGTTTGCCAGCCGTCCAGTTCACTCTGTATGCGGTCTAAATTATCCCTTAATACAAATAAATATCGTAACGTGCTTGATTTATGCGTTTTGGCAACCGTGTTAATTTTATCTATCCGTTTAATTACGGGAGGTAATTCCTGGCTTACATCGGCAGTATCTAAACCATCAGCCAAACTATTGCTTATCTGGTTAAATGTAGTAGTGTATTGTTCAACCCTTTGCAGGAGGCTATTTATAGAAGTATCCGATTTTGTAAGCGACCGCATTAAAGAATCCCTGGAGTGGAGGGCCTTTCTTTCTGCTTCTCTTTTTATTGTTAGCTTTTTCTTGTTTTTAGATTGGGCAAAACCATCAAAGGATGAGAAAATAGCAATTGATAATATGATTAGCGGGATTAGTTTAATTATTCTGCGCATGTATTTTATAAAATTATAATAACGTAACTACCTGTTAATTAAAAAGCTTTCAATAGCTAAACGGTATGAATCCATGCCAAACCCGGCAATTACACCCTTGCAGTTGGCGGCCAGCATGGAACTATGCCTGAATTCTTCGCGTTTATAAACATTTGAAATATGGACTTCAATAACGGGCGTATTAATGGCTGCAATAGCATCGGCAATAGCGATGGAAGTATGGGTATAAGCGCCGGCATTTAACACTATACCATCATAACTAAAGCCAATTTCATGTAATTTATTGATAATTTCGCCTTCAACATTACTCTGATAATAATCAATAGTAATATTTGAATAACGCTTGCGCAGGGCTTCAAGGTATGTTTCAAACCCGGTATCACCGTAAATTGATTTCTCGCGAACGCCAAGCAAGTTTAAATTAGGGCCATTAATAATTTGTATATTCATCAGATCAAACATAAATAAAAACATTAAAAAAAATCAATTTGGATTGGCGTTCGGCAATAAAAGGTTTCCAGGCTTATTTAAAACTTGAAAGGTCACTTTCAGGAAATTCTATCCAGGCTTACAGCCGGGATATTGAGAAGTTGTATCAATTTGCTGATAGTCAGCCAAGTAAATTAAATCCTGAAAATATTACCTTAACCCATTTACGCCAATTTATTGTATGGGTGATTGAACTGGGCATGATCCCATCCTCGCAGGCCAGGATATTATCGGGTGTAAAATCTTTTTATAAGTACCTTTTGATGGAGGATATGATAAAAAGCGACCCCTCAGAACTACTCGAATCGCCCAAAATTCAAAGAAAACTGCCTGATACTTTAAGTATTAATGATGTAAATAAACTGATTGATGCCATTGATGTATCAAAACCTGAAGGCGGCCGTAACAAAGCGATACTTGAAGTATTGTATGGCTGTGGCCTGCGCGTATCTGAATTAACGGAGCTTAAATTATCAAATCTTTATTTGGACATTGAATTTATTAAAGTAACCGGCAAAGGCAGCAAAGAGCGGCTGGTCCCGATTGGCGGCTCGGCGGTAAAAGCGTTAAAAATCTGGATTGATAATATCAGGGTGCATATCCCCATAAAAAAAGGCGAGGAGGATATGGTTTTTTTAAACCGGAGAGGAGCGAGGCTTAGCAGGGTATATATTTTTATGGTTATTAAGCAGTTAGCAACCCTTACCGGGATAAATAAAACAATCAGTCCGCATACTTTCCGGCATTCGTTTGCTACCCACCTGGTTGAAGGCGGCGCTGATCTGCGTGCCGTGCAAGAAATGCTTGGGCATGAAAGCATTACTACAACGGAAATTTATACGCATTTAGACAGGGAGTATTTGAAGGGGACTATTATTCAGTTTCACCCAAGAAGTTAAGTAGCAGGTTTTAGTAGCAGTAGCAGTTGTTCAGTCTGTAGTTTTAAGTTTGCAGTTTTATATGATTCAATACTGTTACTGCAACTAAAACCTGCTACTAAATAGCTGCTTTTACCATCCTATCCCTTCCGCTCATGTCTTTTCTTAACTCAATGTTTTTAAAGCATTTACTGGATAATAGCTCAACAATTTCATTACCATAACTTTCATTTATCTCGAAAAATAATAACCCGTTTTCAACCAAATTTGTGGCAGCAAAATCAGCAATGGCTTTATAAAATATTAACGGATCATCTTCTGGCACAAAAAGGGCATTGTGGGGTTCAAAGTCGGTTACATTGGCGTGCATTTGGGTTTTATCATGCAAGGTAACGTAGGGTGGATTACTTATGATTAGTGAGTAGTGATTAGTGAGTGGTGAGTGGTTTGAGGTGAAAGGCGAAAGGTGAAAGGCAAAAGGTTGTTCAGCATTTAAAATATCAGCTTTAATAAATTCAACATCAACATTATTTAATTGAGCATTCTCCTTTGCGGTTTGCAAAGCGGTTTCCGAAATATCAATTGCAGCAACATTATATTGTGGCAAATTCTTTTTCAAGCTTATGGCGATACAACCGCTTCCAGTACCAATATCCAAAATGCCGCCTGCTGCTAACTGCCCACTGCCCACTGCCAACTGAGAACTGCCTACTGAAGAAATAACCCATTCTACCAATTCCTCCGTTTCAGGCCGAGGAATAAGCACAGATGGATTGACATAAAAAGGAAGACCATAAAATTCTGTTTTGCCTAAGATATATTGGATTGGTTTCCTCGTTTTAAGCTGTGTTAAAGTATTGGTTAACCTTTCAATTTGTTCCGGAGGGAGTTCAGTTTCAGGGAAAGCCTTAATTTTTGCTTTTGATAAATTGCATATTTCACTGACAGTCAAAAGGGTGATTGCTTCAAGTTCATTAGTATCATATAAATTAGCGAGGCCGATGCGGTAATCAACAAAAACATCCTTTATGGTTTTCATGCAGCAAAGTAACAAATTCTGATTCAGACAATAGTTCATGTTATATTTGCAACATGCCGGAACGTTTAAAATATATGCACCGTTGTCTTGATCTTGCCGCATTAGGTATGGGAACTGTAAGCCCCAACCCGATGGTGGGGGCGGTGGTGGTAATGGATACCATTATAATAGGAGAGGGCTATCACCACAAATACGGCGAAGCACATGCAGAAGTGAACGCGATAAACCAAGTGATTAGCAATTTTTCTGATTCTGCTGAATTATTGGATCAGTCAACGTTGTATGTTTCATTAGAGCCATGCGCCCATTATGGCAAAACACCGCCCTGCGCCGATCTGATCATTAAAAATAAAATCCCGAAGGTAGTTATTGGTTGCCGTGACCCTTTTGAGGCTGTAAATGGTAAGGGTATAGAAAAGTTAAGGGATGCAGGAATTGACGTGACCATCGGAATACTTGAAAAAGAATGTCAGTGGCTTAATCGCCGCTTTTTTACAAGGGTACAAAAACAACGGCCATACATCATACTCAAATGGGCGCAAACAGCAAATGGCTTTTTTGCACCCCACGACAACAGTCAGCATTGGATAACAGGTGTAGAATCGCGCAAGCTGGTACACCAATGGCGCGGTGAAGAAGATGCTGTTTTAGTAGGTAAAAACACCGCAGTTATTGATAACCCGCAATTAAATGTGAGGTATGGACAAGGCAAATCGCCAAAGCGTATAGTTATCGACCGCAGGCTTGAATTAAAGGATGACCTCAATTTGTTCGACCAATCTGTTGAAACACTGATATTTAATGAGGTGAAAACTGAAATTAGTGGTAAAAATAAGTATATTGCCCTTGAAGATTTTGACCGGTACTTACCGCAATATATTCTTTACCAATTATACCTGCAGGATATACAATCAGTAATTATTGAAGGCGGATCTTATACGTTAAATACCTTTATCGAAGCCGGTTTATGGGATGAGGCCCGTATTTTTACCGGAACCAACGATTTAAAAAGGGGAATAAAAGCACCGTTGATAAGTAATGAAAATTCAGAGGAATTTACAATAGGGACAGACAAGTTGCGAATATTGATAAATAAATGATAACATTTACCAATTCACTAAATCACTAATTCATTAGTTCACTAATTCAGCAATTCAATAATTAGCCCGCCCCATGCTTTACATCATATTAAGTATTTGCTGTAGTATCACCGTTTCCATCATGTTAAAGCTGGCCAAACGGTATCAAATTGATGTTTACCAGGCTATAACATGGAATTATTCGATGGCTATAATACTTACCCTTATATTTTTAAGGCCGCATTTACAAATCCCGGGTGATGCCCCAATATTTACGTATTCGGTACTTGGATTATTACTGCCTGCGCTTTTTGTGATATTAGCTGTTTCGGTAAGGCTATCAGGTATCGTACGTACGGATATAGCACAGCGCTTGTCCCTGTTTATCCCTATCATAGCTGCTTTTTTGCTGTTTGACGAAAAAATAACAGTTTATAAGTGGATTGGTATCGCGTTAGGCTTTACTGCTATTATTTGTACTATCCCCTGGCAAAAGAAGTGGCATAGCAGACGGGTGCCTGCATACGCCTGGTTATACTTACTCGTGGTTTTTGTTGGGATGGGGGTTATCGATGTTTTGCTTAGACAAATTTCCATATTCAAGACAATATCGTACAGCACCTCCCTTTTTATTGTTTTTACATTGGCGTTTATATTTTCCCTGGTTGGATTATTTTATCAGGTGTTCACAAAAAAAATGCGATTTTCGTGGCCCCATATTTTTATTGGCTGGGTATTGGGGATTGCTAATTTTGGCAATATTGTATTTTATTTAAAGGCACATAAAGCCCTGGCAAATCATCCTTCCACTGTTTTTTCGGCTATGAATATTGGTGTAATAGTTACAGGCGCTTTAGTTGGGCTTATTATTTTTAAAGAAAAGCTAAGCCTGCTCAATAAGGCCGGTATAATTATCGCCATTATCGCCATAATTATTATAGCAAAATCCTAATTATCCTGATGCTTTTTGAAGATACCTACCGTAGTATTGAAAAGCCTGCCGAAGGCATATTCCGTGATCGCGGCAGCAAATTTTTAGCTTATGCTTTCCCGGTAAATACAGAAAACGAACTAAAGAACATACTATCTCAATTAAAAGCGGACCATCCTAAAGCAAACCACCATTGCTATGCCCTGCGCCTGGGTATTGACCGTTCTGTTTTTAGGATAAACGATGACGGTGAACCATCTGGAACTGCTGGAAGGCCAATTTTAAATACTTTGCTTTCCCGCGATCTTACAAACATAGTGGTAATCGTTGTTCGGTATTTTGGAGGGACATTATTAGGTGTTCCCGGATTGATCAATGCCTATAAATCGGCTACCGAGGAAGCATTAAAACAAGCAGTTATCATTGAAAAAACAGTTAATGATATTTACACCTTTGATTTTGATTACCTGCAAATGAATGAGGTGATGAAGATCATTAAAGATGATAATTTAACCATTATTAACCAGGTTTTTGATAATAATTGCAGTATACAGGTTTCGATCAGAAAAATTCAGGTAAATCAAACTTTAGCAAAGCTAAGCAAGCTTAATGCTGTTGTTAAATACGATTATACATTGTAGACGCAATATTTTTTATCACCTCCATACCAAAAACCATGTCCTTTCGACGAGGAACGAGGAGAAATGACATGGTTGGGGGCGTTAAAATAACATCAATGGGATTACAGCCACTGATGAAATTTATTAATAAACCAGCCCTTTATTAACTGTGTTAAAAAGCAATAAGCAACCAAAATCCCTAACAACCATGGGAAAAACGCAAATGGCATTGGCTCCAATTTAAATGCAGATGCCAAAGGCGAAAATGGCAGGAATATAGCAATAGCCATAATAGCCGTTGTTAACGCTATCACCGGCGCTGTAGCCCAGCTTTGTATAAATGGTATTTTACGGGTGCGTATCATGTGAACGATTAATGTTTGTGAAAGCAAGCTCTCAATAAACCACCCGGTTTGAAAAAAGCCCTGGTGCGCCGGTGAGTTTGCCTTAAAAACAAACCATAATACAGCGAAAGTAGCGTAATCAAAAATTGAACTTATGGGACCGATAAAAATCATAAACTTACCAATACCGCCGGCATCCCATTTACGGGGTTTTTCAATATAATCTTCGTCCATTTTATCCCAGGGGATGGATATTTGTGAAATATCATACAACAGGTTATTGATCAAAATTTGTATTGGCAGCATAGGAAGGAATGGGAGCAGCGCACTTGCACCAAGCATGCTGAACATATTACCAAAATTACTGCTTGCAGTCATTTTGATATATTTTATGATGTTCCCAAATGTTCTGCGGCCATAGATTACCCCCTTGCGTAATACCATAAGGTCTTTTTCCAGCAGGATAATATCCGCGCTTTCTTTGGCAATATCCACCGCTGTATCCACCGAAATACCCACATCAGCGTCACGCAAGGCGGCGGCATCATTAATCCCATCACCCATAAAGCCAACGGTATGCCCCTTGGCCTGTAATATTTTTACCACCCTTGATTTTTGAATAGGGCTTAACTTAGCAAGGATGCTTACATCATCAATCTGTTTCGTAAGCTCTTCATCGCTCATAGTTTCCAGGTCACGGCCCAATAAAATATTGGTGAATGGGATACCCACATCCTTGCATATTTTTTTAGTAACTATTTCATTATCGCCGGTAAGCACCTTTATACTGATGCCTAATTTATGCAGGGCATCGATAGCCAGGCTTGCTGATGGTTTTGCCGGGTCCAAAAAGCCGATAAAGCCAGTCAGGATCATGTCTTTTTCATCGGCGATGCTGTAGGTTAAGGGTCTTTCATCATATTCCTTTACGGCAACTAACAGCACCCTTAATCCTTCCGCATTAAGCTGGTTTGATTTTTTCAAAACAATTTCCCGCATATTATCGTCCATCGGGGTAACGTCGTCCGTCTCAATCTGTAAACTATCATCCTCACCGGGTACAAATGCATGGCTGCACTGGTCAAGCATTTCTTCCACCGCGCCTTTACAAATCAGCAGGTGTTTATGGTTCTTCCCTTCCAAAATAACCGACATACGGCGGCGTTGAAAATCAAACGGGATCTCATCAACTTTTTTATAGGTTTCTCCTTCTTTTAAACATGAATGTATATCAACATGTTCCAGTACGGCAACATCTAATAAGTTTTTAAGCCCGGTTTGGTGAAAACTGTTTAAATATGCCCATTTCATCACCTCGCTGTCTTCCAGTCCGTACACATTCAGGTGGCGTTCCAAAACTATCTTATCCATGGTAAGCGTACCTGTTTTATCGGTACAAAGAATATCCATGGCGCCGATGTTTTGAATAGCGTTTAAGCGTTTTACCACCACTTTACGTTTCGACATGTTAACCGCTCCCTTAGCTAAGTTTGCGGTAACAATCATTGGCAGCATTTCGGGCGTAAGGCCAACAGCGATGGAAAGGCCAAATAAGAATGCCTCTAACCAGTCGTGTTTGGTGAGTCCATTGATTAAAAAAACCAGGGGAACCATAACCAGCATGAAGCGGATCAATAACCAGCTTACGCTATTTACCCCCTTGTCAAAGCTTGTTTCGGCGCGTTTGCCCACCAGCGATTTTGACAGGGATCCAAAATAAGTGTCTTCACCTGTATTTACTACTGTAGCCATAGCTGTCCCGCTTACCACGTTGGTACCCATAAAGCAGATATTATTCAACTCCAAAGGCGATTGTTTGGCTGCATCGGCAACGGCAGTCCAGGTTTTTTCCACTGGTAAGGCTTCACCGGTTAACATCGACTGGCTAACAAATAAGTCCTTTGATTGCAGGATACGCACATCTGCCGGGATCATATCCCCGGCCGAAAGCTGGATGATATCACCGGGTACTAATTCTTTGATATCGATCTCACTTTTCTCTTCTTGGCGGATAACAGTTGCGGTGGTCTTCACCATCGATTTTAACTTTTCTGCCGCCTGGTTACTTCTATATTCCTGCACAAAACGCAGCATAGCGCTTAGCATCACCATGGTGCCGATAACCAACACCGTGGTATAGTCCCTATCACCGGGCGCTTGTATAATTACATCGGTTATCAGTGATATGATTGATAAAATAAATAAAACCGCGATAAATGGGTTTAAAAAAGCCTCTATAAACTGGATATACCACTTTGGTGCTTTTTCATGTGTTACTTCGTTTAACCCGAATGCACCCAACCGATCATCTACTTCATCATCCGATAACCCGCTAATATTGGTTTCTAAAAAAGTAAGTGATTTGGCGCTGCTGCAAACAGCTATGCTTTTAAGCTTGGTAATTGAGGCAGTATCAAACTCCTGCGGGCTATGCCCGTTGCTCCGCTGTATGAAGCTGTATTTTTTTAATTTTTCCTTTATAGTAGTCGGCATGATAATATCCTCCTTACGTAGTTTACGAAATAGCACCTTTTAACGTGACTATTGATATATGAAAATGTTTTTTGAAACTGTAGTCAAACCAACCACAAACTTTAATCCTCAATAATAAAAGTATTGGTGATTTATAATGTTAATATTATATTAAGTTATTGTTGGCTTTGGTTTTTTTAAGAAAACATTCAGCCCGGCCCGCTTATGGCACAATGTAAATGATAGCTAAAATGCAGGAAAGGGTAATTTTTAAAAGAAGGAAATTTATTGAAATTAATGGCATGGATTATGCCGCCAGCTTTTTTGGGTTTAGCTGATAGGAGTACAAAGTATAGGGCTGTATGTATGCAACATACAAGCCTGTTTGTCTTTTTCGACAAGCAGTTTAGCATATTTAATTTCATGCTGATAACTATAACTCGGGCCTGCGTCCATTTTAATTGTTTATGATTAATCCCACAAAGGGAATCTTTACATTTTGGGCAAAAGTAGGTTTTTAATTTGAAGATGAAAATAATTTGATGATTTTATAATTTGAAGATTTGAAAATGTCAATGCGGGACATGATTATCTTCAAATTAGTAAATTTTCAAATTCAAAATCGTATTTTAGTCGACATGCAATCTTTTGAAATAGATAAATCTGATTTACTGCGCATCGAAACGGCGCTTGCAGCCGGGGATGCTGAATTAGAGCTCGTTCTGAAGGAATACCATGCATCTGAGATTGCTTTATTATTTGAAAGACTTCCCTTAGAAGCCAAAGAAAGGATCATCAATATCCTTCCAACTGATGTTGCATCCGAAGTAATTTCCGAAATGGATGAAGAACATCGTCCTGGGGAGTTACTGATCAACCTTAATCCTGAAAAACGATCTGAAATAGTTGAAGAACTGGATTATGATGATGCGACGGATATTATTTCGCAACTGGATGAGGACGAACAAAAGGAAATATTAGAAGACATTGACCAGGATGACGCCGATAGCATCCGCGCGTTATTAAAATATGACGAAGATACTGCAGGCGGTTTAATGAATTCCGAGATCATCAAAGTCAATATTAATCTTGATAAGAAAGATGCACTTGATGAGATCATCCGCCAATCGGAAGAGATGGAGGAGTTTTACACAATATACGTGGTAGATGACGATGATATCCTACAAGGAATTTTATCCATTAAGTCTATCATAAAGGCGAAAGCTGATGCCCATGTCCGTGACCTGGTTGATACCGATTTTGTATACGTTAAGGCTGATCTTGACCAGGAAGATGTTGCGGGCTTGATTTCTCAATATAATTTAACCACCATCCCTGTTGTTGATGATAATATGAAGCTGCTGGGAAGGGTTACGGTTGATGACATTATAGATGTAATGGAACAGGAGAACACCGAGGATATTTTAAAAATATCAGGTGTATCAGAAGATGAAGAACTAAGTGGCAGCTGGAAGGATGCTGTAAAAAGCAGGCTGCCATGGCTGATCATCAACCTTGCGACTGCTTATTTAGCTGCTTCCGTTATCCGTCATTACGATTCTACTGTTGAGAAAATACCTATTATTGCAGCCTACATGACTGTAATTGCAGGGATGGGGGGAAATGCCGCCACACAAGCCCTGGCTGTAACCGTAAGGCGTATTTCTTTAAGTGACCTTACGGATAAGCAGTCATATAATACTGTTATAAAAGAATTTTTGGTGGGTATGCTGAATGGCGCGGCAAATGGGTTGATCGTTTTTGCTATTGCCTGGTTTTATGATGCCGATCCTATGCTTGGACTGGTTTTGTTTTTGGCCATGACAGGTAACCTCATTGTAGCGGGGCTAACGGGGGCATCAATCCCATTAATATTAAAAAGGATAGGTATCGACCCCGCTGTGGCATCCTCCATCATCATCACTACCTTTACAGATTGCGCGGGATTTTTTCTTCCGCTGTGGTTTGCAAGTAAACTTATTTTGAAACATTAATTGGCAAGATTTTTAAATATTTGCATACAATTGCAAAATATCAATATAAAACATAATGACTGAAGTAAGATACAACTGGACAAAAGAAGAAATTGCCGGAATTTACCACAAACCTTTATTAGACCTTGTTTATGAAGCAGCAACAGTGCACCGTGAAAACAAAGATTATTCAGAGGTACAGATCAGTTCATTAATCTCGATAAAAACCGGGGGCTGCCCGGAAGATTGTGCTTACTGCCCGCAGGCCGCACGCTATAATACCGGGGTTGATGTACATGCTATTATGCCAAAAGAGGAAGTTATTGCAGCTGCCCAAAAAGCTAAAAATGGCGGCGCATCCAGGTTATGCATGGGTGCAGCCTGGCGCGAGGTACGTGATAACCGCGACTTTGACAAAGTGATAGATATGGTAAAAGCTGTAAACGAATTGGATATGGAAGTTTGCTGCACGCTGGGTATGCTCACCGAATCGCAGGCGCAGCGGCTGGCAGATGCAGGCCTGTATGCTTATAATCACAATCTCGATACCTCGGAAGAAGACTATAAACGTATTATTACCACCCGTACTTATGATGAACGTTTAAAAACATTGGAGCATGTGCGCAAAGCAAAAATAACCGTTTGCAGTGGGGGTATTATTGGGCTTGGTGAAACTGTGGAAGACCGGATATCCATGCTTAAAACTTTATCGAACCTGCCAAAACACCCGGAATCGGTACCTATCAACGCCTTGGTACCGGTACAAGGTACACCGCTGGCCGACCAGCCGAGGGTATCTGTTTGGGATATGGTACGTATGATTGCCACCACCCGTATTATTATGCCTAAAACAGTAGTGCGTCTTTCCGCAGGCCGTACGGAAATGACATTGGTTGAACAGGCCTTTTGCTTTATGGCCGGGGCTAATTCTATTTTTGCCGGCGATAAACTGTTAACAACTCCAAACCCATCATTTGACACCGATATGGCTATGTTTGAATTACTGGGTTTAACACCAAGGAAAGCGTTCAAGAATGGGAGGGCAGGCGTGGTTGAAAATATGGAAGAAACATTACCGGCTTAGCGCATTAAGGTTCGGCCAGACTTACGAAGTTTTAAAACTTCGTAAGTCTTTGTAAATTCAAAGATGAAACGAATTAAAATAAACACCACCTGGGAAGAAGATGAAGAAGAGCGCCGGCAATTTTTTGCAGGCCTTTCTTATGGCGAACGGTTAAGGTATTATTTTAAATTACGTGATATGGTTAACTTTCATAAAAAATCGTATCCGAAAGGCAGGATATTTAAAATATATCATTCGCACGATGCAGTTTGATATCTCAGATCCATTTTTTTTAGAATTTCTTACCGCTATGCAGCAAAGGCAGGTAAGATATATGTTAATTGGAGGAATTGCTGTAAATTTTCACGGGGTTATCCGTAACACGCTGGATATGGATATCTGGCTGGCGCCTACGAATGAAAATCGTGATCTTTTCTATAAGGTATTGTTAGATTTAGGTTATACCGAAGAAGAAATCGCCGATTATAGAAATGAAGACTTTACTACATTTTTCAAATGCGAAATTGGTGAAATGCCTCATGTTATAGACTGCCTGACATTTGTTCACCCAAATATTAATTTTGATGATGCTGAAAAGGTAATGATCAGGCACGATATTGGAAATAGCCTTATATTGAATGTGGTTGATTATGATTTTTTGAGAAACATGAAGATTTTAACCCATCGAACAAAAGATTGGTACGATGTTTCAGAATTAGATAAATTTAAAAAAAAATAATTTAATCTCCTTCGGCTTGAATCCATAAGAATAAAATGCTTTCATATTTTGCCTTACATTTAATAAGCAATCATTAAAATGCTTCCCTCAACAGATTTCGACCTTCATTCCCCCTTTAGGGGGTTAGGGGGTTCAGCGCCTGTTTCAAATCCTCCAGTAAATCCTCCACATCTTCAACCCCTACACTTAACCGAAGCAAGTTATCAACAACCCCGGCTTTTTCCCTTATCTCTTTTGGTATGGAACCATGCGTCATACTTACCGGGTGATTGATCAGCGATTCTACGCCACCCAATGATTCAGCCAATGCAAACACTTTGAAAGATGACGCAACCCGAAAAGTTTCCTTCAAATCAGCACCTTTTAGCGTAATAGAGATCATCCCGCCAAAATCGCGCATTTGCTTTTTGGCAATTTCATGGTTAGGGTGGTCAGTAAAGCCCGGCCAGTAAATTTTATCAACTTTAGGGTGCGTTTTTAAAAACTCTGCTATTTTTCGGCCATTTTCACAGTGGGCTTTCATGCGCAGGTGCAGGGTTTTTATGCCGCGCAATACTAAAAAACTGTCCATTGGCCCTGGCGTTGCCCCGCAGGCATTGTAAATGAACCAAAGCTGTTTATATACGTCTTCATCATTCAGCATCAATGCGCCCATCACCACATCACTATGGCCGCCAATATATTTGGTTACGGAGTGCATTACGATATCCGCGCCCAGGTCGATGGGATTTTGCAGGTAAGGCGAGGCAAATGTATTGTCAACTGCCAGGAGAATATTTTTTTCCTTGCTGATTTTAGCAACAGCTTCAATATCTATGATCTGCATGGTTGGATTGGTAGGTGTTTCTATCCAGATCAGTTTGGTGTCTTCATTTATGTGTTTACGAATAATTTCCGGATCCGATAAATCGAGGAAATGAAATATGATCCCATAATTTGCATATATTTTAGTAAACATCCGGTACGAGCCACCGTAAAGGTCATTCCCGGTAATTACCTCATCGCCAGGTAACAGCAGTTTCATCACAGCATCGGTAGCGCCCATGCCGCTTGAAAAAGCCAGTCCAAATTTTGCATTTTCCAACGCAGCCAGGCAATTTTCCAATGCCTTACGTGTTGGGTTTGTACCCCGTGAATATTCATACCCTTTATTATCTCCCGGCGATTTTTGCCAGTAGGTAGACGTTTGGTAGATGGGAGTCATTATCGCTCCAGTAGTTGGATCAGGCTCTTGGCCTGCATGTATTGCCTTAGTCGCAAATTTCATTTTGTTTTGGTTCATAGTTCATAGATCATGGTTCATGGTTTAGAGTTGCAGCTACCATGAACTATCAACTATGAACCATTAACTGGGATTAATACGCCCGCGCAAAAATAACCCTCTGCTTAGACGGCTTCCCGGTTAAAATGCATTTCCCCTCTTCCTGTTTATTATCCAAAGGTATGCAACGGATTGTCGCCTTAGTTTCATCTTTTATTTGTTGCTCGGTTTCGGATGTGCCATCCCAATGGGCGGATAAAAAGCCGGGCTCTTCGTCAAGCATACGTTTAAATTCATCATAAGTATCAACCTCTGTAGTGTTTTCAGTTTTGAATTTTAATGCTTTTTGATAGATGTTTTGCTGTATCTCTTCTAAAAGCTGTTCAATACGTTCTGTTAACCCTTCCTGGCTTACTGTTTCCTTGGTTTTGGTATCACGGCGGGCAAGTTCAACCGTGCCATTTTGCATATCGCGGCTGCCTATGGCAACGCGCAAAGGCACCCCTTTTAGCTCATATTCAGCAAATTTTGCACCGGGGCGGTGGGTGTCACGTTTGTCAAACTTTACTGAGATGTTTTTTGCTTTCAGTTCTTTAGTCAAGGCTGTTACAAATACTGAAATATTTTCAAGTTCTTCGTCGTGCTTATAAATCGGCACCACAACTACCTGTATCGGCGCCAGTTTTGGGGGCAATACCAGGCCGGCGTCATCTGAATGCGCCATGATCAAAGCGCCAATCAACCTTGTGGATACACCCCATGACGTTGCCCAAACGTAGTCAAGCTTATTTTCTTTATTGGTAAATTTAACATCAAATGCTTTTGCAAAATTCTGGCCCAAAAAGTGAGACGTGCCTGCCTGCAGGGCTTTTCCATCCTGCATAAGCGCTTCAATGCAATAAGTATCCAAAGCGCCGGCAAAACGCTCGTTTGCAGTCTTTCTGCCGCATATTACCGGCAGTGCCAGCCAGTTTTCGGTAAAGTCGGCATATACATTCAGCATTTGCTCGGTTTCAGCAATAGCTTCTTCGGCGGTGGCATGGGCGGTATGGCCTTCCTGCCATAAAAACTCGGTGGTGCGTAAAAACATGCGTGTACGCATTTCCCAGCGCACTACGTTTGCCCATTGATTGATCAATAATGGCAGGTCACGATAGGATTGTATCCAGCCTTTGTAGGTATTCCATATAATCGTTTCAGATGTAGGGCGAACGATCAGCTCTTCTTCCAGTTTTGCATCGGGGTCAA
>Ga0206864_1172_pt1 | contig 20491 bp, 15 predicted proteins | sample Alteio_BWOrgCont_42_FD_152632 | JGI IMG/M metagenome (GOLD analysis project Ga0206864, IMG submission 152632) | Enriched cells from forest soil in Barre Woods Harvard Forest LTER site, Petersham, Massachusetts, United States -... | ecosystem: Environmental > Terrestrial > Soil > Temperate forest >...
AAGGTGAATGGAAAGTAAATGTTTTCGGGCAATGTAAATCGTGGTTAAAATCGGGATTGCAGCCACGTTCAATGACGCGCGACCTTGACTGGGGCATAGATGTGCCGCTGGAAGAAGCCAAAGGAAAAAAACTTTACGTGTGGATGGATGCACCTATTGGCTATATTTCTGCAACCAAACAATGGGCTATAGATAATGGAAAGGATTGGAAATTATACTGGAAAAAACAGGCAAACGAAGCCGACGATTCCTGCCTGCTGCATTTTATAGGTAAGGATAATATTGTATTCCACTGCATTATTTTTCCGGCTATTTTACATGCGCACGGTGGATATATTTTACCCCAGAATGTGCCTGCAAACGAGTTTTTAAACCTCGAGGGAGATAAGCTTTCTACCTCGCGCAACCATGCGGTTTGGCTGCATGAATATTTAGAAGAGTTTCCCGGCAAGCAGGATGAGTTGCGTTATGTATTAACCTCCATACTGCCCGAAACCAGCGACAGCGAGTTTACCTGGAAAGATTACCAGGCACGTGTGAATAACGAGCTGGTGGCAATTTTAGGTAATTATGTGAACCGGGTTATGATACTGATGCATAAATTTTACGATGGTAAAATTGAAAGTGACACAGAAAAAATTGTGCTGACCGATAAACACCTGGCCGCTGAACTCGGCCGCTTTCATGACGATTTTGAAGTTAGCCTGGAGGGCTATAAATTCAGGCAGGCCCTGCAGGCAGTAATGGATATTGCCCGCCTGGGTAACCGCTACCTTACCGAAAATGAGCCCTGGAAGACTATAAAAACAAACCCTGAGGCTGCAAAAACAACTTTACATAACAGTTTAATACTGATTGGCCATTTAGCATCGAGCCTGCAGCCATTTTTACCGGGCACGGTTAAAAAGATGGTTGGGATGCTCAACCTGCCGTTCAGCGCGCTGGCTTTTGACAATGAAATAGCTTTTGACAATGAAATAGCTTTTGACAATGGTCACCAATTAAACCCATCAGCTTTATTGTTCGAAAAAGTGGAGGATGATGTTATTGACTTTCAAATGCAAAAACTATTTGATAAAAAGGCCGCTGCACAGCCCCAAAAGCATGTTGAAATAGTACCCGCAAAAGAAAATATCAATTATGAAAGTTTCGCGACGATGGACATCCGCACCGGCACTATTTTAACTGCCGAAAAAGTAGCGAAAACAAAGAAACTGCTGAAACTAACCATTGACACGGGCATAGATCAGCGCACCATCGTATCCGGCATCGCCGAATATTTTGAACCGGAAGCTATTATCGGCCAAAAAGTAAGCGTTTTAGTAAACCTTGAACCGCGCGAAATAAAAGGTATATTGTCCCAGGGCATGATCCTGATGGCCGAAAATGCCGAAGGAAAACTGGCCTTTGTTTCAGCGGATGGCGATATGCATGATGGTTCGGTTATAAGATGATGATTTAATTTGAAAATGTGTTGATTTGAAGATTTGAAAATTAATGTCATACGTGAAGTTTCAACCCAACCAACCCAATCCAACTTATTCAACTATTAACTAAACTTGACTAACTCATTCAAAATTCGCACATTTGCATAAATTTTGAAAATAAGGTATTGCTAAATTCCGAAATCGCAATTCCGAAATCCGAAATCAAAAGGTCCCGTAGTTCAACGGATAGAATAGGCGTTTCCTAAACTCTAGATATGGGTTCGATTCCCGTCGGGACCACGTTTTAAGTCAAAAGTCTCAAGTCGAAAGTCTTGAGACTTTTTTTATGGGGTATGGGTTAGTTTGAACCTTCCCTTGGCTATACCGTGTAATTAACCCGTTAAGTTTTGCAAATATAAACCCAATAGCCAAATAAGTGGTGACACTGTTTCGTCACCATGAAGGGGTCGATTTTTGGCAATTTATTTTCATAAAAAGCTGTTAATGAGGTATTAACAAAATCGGTGGCGTGAAAATCGTGAACATGAGCGGCACTTGCCAGGATCTGAAAAACGCATTTATTCTGTTTGCAAACTGCTAACTGCCTATTGCCCACTGAGAACTACTTACTCCTAAATCAATCATTCAACGCCTGGTATACCAAAGGCCCGAATGCTTTATCAGTATTAGCCACATAAGGCCCCCACATTTGCCGGTATATCAGCACGACCATGTCCTCTTTCGGGTCGACCCAATAGGAAGTTGAAAATACGCCGCCCCAGGAGTAAGTACCTGCCTGGCTGGGGCCGAACCTGCTGCCGTCTTCTGAGGTAATAAAGAAGCCGAACCCGAATTTATTGTGGGCCGCATTTTCGCCAAGCGTTGGGTGCAGATCGCCGATCTGGTTCTCGGTGATCATGCGTACGGTATTGGGGGCCAGCAGCCGCACGCCGTTATACTCTCCTTTATTTAAAAACATCTGCAATAAAATGGCATAATCGTAAAGGGTGGAACATAAACCCCCGCCGCCCGAAAAATACTTAGTTTTTTGAAGCGGGAAATTCATATCCAGCGCTCCGCCAAAAGTGTAAGGCGTCTTTTTTATCGTTCCCGTCGAGTCGCCCATGAAGAAATTTACCAGCCGGGGGCCTTTTGAGGCGGGTACATTAAAATAGGTATCCTTCATCCCAAGAGGGTTAAAAATGCGCTTTGTAAAAAATTCCTCCAGCGTCATACCCGACCATTTCTCAACCAAATAGCCTAATACGTCCATATTCAGCCCATATTTCCACGCTGTGCCAGGTTGAAAAAACAATGGTACACTGCCTAAGCGGCTCATGGCATCGCCAAGTGTCTGGGCCTTTGTACCCACTCCGCCCGTAAGATTTGCCTTGGCGTAAAGAGCATTTTCAGCTGGCGTACCGATGGCTGGGTACCCAATGCCCGAGGTATGTGTAAGCAGATCACGAATGGTAACAGGCCGGTTAGCCCGGACGGTAGTATAGGTAGTGTCTTTAGCGTTGAAGTTAGCCAGCACTTTTTCATTGGCGTAGGTTGGGATGAACTTAGAAACCGGGTCGTCCAATGAAAATTTTCCTTCTTCCCAAAGCATCATTACTGCTGTAACAGTGACCGCTTTCGTTTGTGAAGCAATTCGAAAGATACCGGTTTTGTCGAGCGGCGCTTTTGTAACGGCATCATTGTACCCATGCGCTTTATAGAAAACAATTTTGCCATGCCGGGCAATAAGCACCGCCGAGCCGTTCACCCATTTCTGTTTTACCCAGGCGTTCATGCCTGAATCCAAACGGGCGAGCCGTGCAACCGAAAAACCGCCGGCAGCAGGTGTGGCTTCAGTCAGTACTTTGGCTTGTGCGTGTGCAGGGTTTGTGTATGCGATAAACGCAAACAGCATAAACAGGGCGATGAGGTAACGGTTCATGGTCTTTTTATTGGTTTATCAAAAATAGTAATTTAGTTGAACGCCGCAAGTTAATTTCCCTGTCGGCTCATGTCTTCAGTCTCAAATCTACCACCAACTTTTTAGCAGTACTAAAAAAGAGTATGGCTGACGCTATACTTATCACTATAGTAATCGACATGGCCCATCGCAGAGATTCGACACCTAACGATGGCTTAAGCAGATCACTGACCATACCGATAAGCAAAGGCCCAAAACCCAAACCGATAAGGTTAATCACCATAAAAAAAACAGCGGAGGTAAGCGCCCGCATCGAAGCCGGCACAAGGCTATGGCTCACTGCAAGCGCAGGCCCCAGGTACATGCTTTGCAGAAAGGCGCCCAAACCCAAACAAGCCACCGAAAAAGAAGTATCCTGCAGGAATATTGCGCCCGCTGTACAAGGAATAGCGATCAGTATTGCATAACCCGGGACCCAAAAGTACCAGCGTTTATCCCTTTTCCCGAAATGATCTGTCAGCAGCCCACCCATGAAAGAGCCCACGCCCCCGCAAATACCGAATATGGGGCCAAGCAAAGCGCCTGTTTGAATACTGGTCATACCATGGAGCCTTTGCAGGAAAGATGGCGCCCAATTCCCCATGCCGTAAATACAAAACACATTCAAGGCCGAGCCAAATGCCAGGAAAACAAAAGTCTTGCTGGAATACAACACTTTTAACACTTTGCCTAATGAATAAGGCTCGTTAGCCACCGTAGCCACATCTGTAGCCCCTCTTCGTGGCTCTTTTACCGTAGCGTAAAACAGCAAGGAAAAAAGTATACCGGGTATGCCTAAAACAAAAAATGCTGTTCGCCATCCAAGGTGCTGGTTCAAATACCCGCCCATTAAAAACCCCACCAATATCCCGACATAAATGCCAGCTGAGTAAACCGAAAGCGCTGTGGACCGCTTTTGTGGCGGAAAATAATCGGAGATCATGGCATGGGCCGGGGGGCTTCCGCCGGCCTCGCCAACCCCCACGCCAATGCGGGCCAGTAACAACTGGACGAAATTTCGCGCCAGGCCCGAGCAGGCGGTCATTATGCTCCATAAGCCAAGGGAAATGGCCACCGTATTCCTCCGGCTCCTTTTGTCGGCAATACGGGCAATAGGAATACCAAGGGTAACATAAAACACAGCAAACGTAAATCCCGAAAGCAATCCAAGTTGGGTATCGGAAAGGTGTAATTCTTTTTTTATAGATTCCTGGAGGATGACAAGGAGCTGCCTGTCGATAAAGTTAAAGACGTAAACCAAGGTAAGCATCGCCAAAACATAGTTCCGGTACAGGTTGCTTACCTCCTCATTGTTACTGGTTTCCCCGGTTTGCATAAAGACGTTTAAATTGAACAGGTTGTGCGAAAAAAATGATGTAAAAGGAAGGCTGTAATTGGTTGAAAGCACGCAACCCTTTGGGCAATTTCCATCTATTTTTGCACATTATCAAATCTGTTTTCAGATACTTTGCCCGACCTGCGGCGGCTGTATGCTTTATCTGTAACAATCTAAATAGCTTATTGTCAAATAATAGCTTTCGATCACCCAATCAGTAATTGTAAATTCTGTATGACATTATTGGAAATTCGGAGCTTTGAGCCAACTAATTACGGTTTGTTAAGATTTAGATCATATAATTCTATAAATTTGGTTTTTCTATCTCAAAAAAGCGATCCATGTTAAAATCGATTACACTCTCGGCAATTTTTTCCCTGGCATTATTATTATCCGCCACAGCGCAAACGCTCACTATGCCGCCCGAGATAATGCAGGCTTATGCAAAAGGCACCCGTTCGTTAAATGGCAAACCCGGTAAAAAATACTGGGAAAATCATGGGCGATATAACATTTCGGTAAGCATGGCCCCGCCTGACAGGACAATAAATGGGGTTGAAGACATAACTTATTTTAATAATAGCCCGGATACGCTGCACAGCCTGAACATGAAACTTATTGTGAACGTTCATCTTAATGCCGGAAGAGGTGGCGCTGCCGATCCTGCTGCGGGGATACATGTTGATAACATACAGATAAATGGCGCTAAAGTCGATTGGGACAATAATACGGCCATAACTACCAATCAAATGGTTGATTTAAATTTACCTCTAATGCCTCACGATTCGCTAAAGCTCAACATTACCTGGCATTATCAATTGTCAAAATCACATGGGCGCGATGGTGTAATTGATTCAACCACTTTTTACGTGGCTTATTTTTACCCGCGGGTATCCGTATATGATGATTATAAAGGATGGGATACGCAGCCGCATACCGGTTCGCTGGAGTTTTATAACGATTTTAATGATTATACGCTGAATGTAACTGTGCCTAAAAATTTTATAGTTTGGTCTACCGGCACATTGCAAAACCCAACCCAGGTATTGCAGCCTGATTTTGCTAAAAAGCTTGAGGAATCCATGACCAGCGATTCAACGGTACACATTGCCACTGTGCAGGACCTGGCCAATAAAAATATTACCGCGCAAAACCCAACCAATACATGGACATGGACGGCCACTAATATTACAGATATGGCCTTAGCTGTAAGTGACCACTATGACTGGGATGCGGCAAGTGTCGTGGTTGATGATAAAACGCAACGCCGTGTAAGTGTACAGGCAGCCTTTGCCGATGCTTCGGATGATTTTCACCATTATGTGCAATTTGCGCGTAACTCGTTAGACTGGTTTTCGCATAACTTGCCTGGGGTGCCATACCCGTTTCCAAAAACTACATCAGTGCAGGGTTTTGCAGATATGGAATATCCTATGATGGTAAATGACAGCCATACCCCCGACCTGACCTTTGCGCAAATGGTACAGGACCACGAGATAGCTCATACCTATTTCCCGTTTTATATGGGTACCAATGAAAGCCGCTACGCGTTTATGGACGAGGGCTGGGCAACAACGTTTGAGTTATTGATAGGCACTGCAGAAAAAGGCAAAAAAGCGGCAGAGGATTTTTATAAAAAATTCCGGGTTACCCGATGGATCAACGGGCCGCACGCGAAGGAAATGCCAATAATTACACCCTCGCCGGAGGTAACCTTTGGCGCGGGTAATAACTTTTACGGCAAACCTTCATTAAGTTACCTTGCTTTAAAAGATATGCTGGGTGATAAACTGTTTAAAAAGGCCCTGCATACTTATATGAATAACTGGAACGGTAAACACCCTATCCCCTGGGATTATTTTTACTCCATGAAAAGCGGATCGGGGAAAAACCTGGATTGGTTTTTTTACAACTGGTTCTTTACTCCCTATTATATCGATATAGACCTTGAGAAAGTGGATAAGATATCCGGAGGCTATACTTTATCTATAAAAAACATTGGCGGCTTCGCCGTTCCGTTCGATGCAATTGTAACCTATGCTGATGGTACAAGCGAAAGTTTCCACCAAACACCAATAGTTTGGGAACAGGATCAGAAAGACATTTCGGTAAAGATCAAAACCCAAAAAGAAGCAAAATCTATCACCCTGGATGGCGGCATATTTATGGACGCTAATATGAAGGATAATACCTGGACGGCTAACTAAAGCCTTTATGTGTGGTTTTTGTTGATATATAATGTAGATACAATCTACAGACATATTGCCCTGAAGTCGGAGACTTCGAACATCGGGGTTTGTCATAATTAATTAGCGTACACGATGACACTTGAGAAACATTATATCAACAGGATCGGTTGGCTTAGGGCCGCCGTATTGGGGGCCAATGACGGTATTTTATCAACAACAAGTTTAGCTATTGGTGTAGCCGCAGCAAGCGATACAAGAAATTCCGTCATTCTTGCGGCATTGGCGGGCCTGGTGGCAGGGGCAATGTCAATGGCAGCGGGGGAATATATTTCGGTGAGTTCTCAGTCGGACATCGAAACAGCGGACTTAAAAAGAGAAAAAAAGGAATTGGATACGATGCCCGACATCGAACTAAAAGAACTTACCGGGCTTTATGAACAAAGAGGGTTAAGCGAGGATCTTTCACTAAAGGTGGCCCAGGAACTTACGGCACACAATGCCCTGGAAGCCCATGCAAGAGATGAGCTTGGGATTAACGAGATTACAACGGCAAGGCCGATGCAGGCAGCTCTCGCTTCAGCCGCATCATTTGTTTCAGGTGGGATATTGCCACTCATCGTTTCCCTGGTTGCGCCCCTGAAACAAATGGTTATCTCTCAATATGCTGTTGCCATTGTTGCCCTGGCGTTATTGGGAGCGGTGTCGGCCAGGACTGGCGGTGCCCCGCCTGGGAGGGCGGTTGTCAGGATTTGCTTTTGGGGAACGGTAGCTATGGGTATAACGGCTTTTGCAGGATATTTATTTGGAGTGAAAACCAGTTAAGGGCGGGTTGAGAAGATACGGACCTTATCATGCCATGACCGTACCGGCTGCAAATAAAACGAAGCTTAGCAGCGCCAGGATCGTCCGCACCACGTTATAGTGCTGCCAGCGGTTTAGCAAGTTTTCCCAACCCGCAGGAACGTTTTCGCTGGTCCATGTCACCACCTGGTTATTGATTGGCACCTCGATAGCGGTTGTGATGACCAAGGCGCCGACGATTAGCGGTAATGATGTGATGACAACATAAAATCCCCAACTTGTTTTATCCGGGTAGAAAGCGATAGACAAACCCATTAGTGCAATGCATAGCAACGAGAGGTTCCGCATAGGCGCCTCCAGGTTCGCCACTATAATGCGTGCGACTTTAGCCAGTTCCGTTGGGGAGAACAAATGATACGAGCGGCTGAGCGCAAAAAATAGCCCCCAAAATACACCGCAAACCAGCATCATGACAAATAGCGCAGCGATCAAAAGGAAATGGGCCATGTTCATAAAAATAATGACGATCCGGGGCGAAAAACATTTTAAACAGGTAAGAATTTATATGGATAGGTAATCCAATTTTATTTCGCACCAATATTATTTAAATGCCTTTCCGTTAATCCCATCTTCCCATACTTCTTCTGGTATTCTTTTGGGTTTATGGCAACATGCCGTTTAAATATTTTTCTGAAAAACCCGATGTCATCATAGCCGCATTTGGCAGCTACCTGGTCAATACTGTCATAACTGTTTTCGAGCAGCTTTTTTGCTGCTTCTATACGTACACGCTGCAAATATTCAAGCGGGGTATTACCGGTAGCCCCCTCAAAACGACGGATAAAATTCCGGTTGCTCATGTAGTATCTTCCGGCTAAACCTTCGATAGATAGGGAATGTGAATAATTGTTTTCAATAAAAACTTGTGCTTCCACAATCTTTTCATCCGAATGGTTCCGTTGAAGCTGAAAAACAGAAAAAGTATGCTGGGGTAGCTGGTGGGTATTGATCATGAGGATTTTTGACACCATGATAGCGTCCTCGTGCCCAAAATACTTTTCAATAAGGTAGATCATAAAAGTGGTAAAAACAAAGGCCCCGCCACAGGTGAAAATATTGCCCTGGTCGACAATAATTTTATCGTCCTGTACCTCTATGTCCGGGTACCGTTGCCTGAACAGGTCAGCAAACCTTACGTTGGTGGTCACATTTTTACCATTAAGCAGCCCTGTTTCGGCAAGTAAAAACGCCCCGATGCAAATACTGGCGAGGTCGGCTTTTCTGCTGTGCTGCTGCTTTAACCAGTCGACAAGCATGCGCTCGTGTTTTACAACAACATCAATTTTGGCGGAACGCATAGCCGGGATGATCACTAGGTCATATACCTGGTCCGTTACCAGTTCTTCTTCTATACCTGTATCTAATGCCTTGCGCCATAACTTTTTCTTATCTGCCCTTATATAGTCTATCCCGATAGGCTGTTTTAAAGGAACGCCTGTCAGCAACGGCTGTGTATGCGCTAATGCGCTCCATATTTCAGCCGGCCCGGTTACGCAGGTAGCAACAGCGTGTTCATAATTGAGTATGGCGATGCGCATAGAAAGTATCGGGCATTAAAATTGAACCAAGAGCCAAGAACCAAGAGTCAAGACAGAAGTAGGTTAGCTTTCATTCTTTTTGTCTTGGTTCTTGGCTCTTGATTCTTGACGCCAGTCAATAAAGGTATTATTCAAATGGCAATATCACCTAATTTAATTGTCATTTCTGCCACGTAAATGTCGATGCAAATCCATTTAACTTTGACATATATAAAAAAATAAAACCATGGAAAATCAGAATTTTACCGCTACCTTTTTGGTAGACCAAACTCCAAAAGAGGTCTTTGATGCATTCAACAATGTTCGCGGATGGTGGTCGGAGAATATTGAAGGGGGGACCGACAAACTTAACGATGAATATATCTATCACTACCAGGATATTCATTACTGTAAAATAAAAGTGATCGAACTGGTTCCGGATCAAAAAGTGGTTTGGCTGGTGCTTGATAATTATTTCAAATTCACTAAAGACAAAAGCGAATGGATAGGTACAAAAATCGTCTTTGATATTTCGCAAAAAGAGGGTCAAACAACGGCCACGTTTACGCATGAAGGTTTGGTACCTCAGTATGAATGTTTTGAGATATGCCGTGAAGCATGGACCAACTATATAAAATACAGTTTGCGCAACCTGATCACTACCGGCGAAGGGCAGCCAAGCGGGAAGGATCATGATGACTTTGATGTGCAGATGGTTGAGAAATGGAGGCTGGATAAATAAAAGCGATTCAAAGCACCGGCCCGTGCGGCTCCCCTCTTGAGTTTAAGTTTACCCAAAAAAACTTTGTCATTGCGAGCGAAGCGCGGCAATCGCGAACTTTGCAGAGCCGCTTTGCCCGGCGGTCATGCGTTGGAGTCGTGCACAGTTCGCGATTGCCACACTCGTTCCTCGCCCGCAATGACAAATTGTTGATTTTGAGACATATAAATTGTCATGACAATCTATGAATCAATTAGTTGTAACCGGATGGATCATTTTATAGGTAAACTTAAACTCTCAAGAGGGGAGCAGGAGATACAATTTTAAAATTCAAACATAAAACGAAGAAAATGAAAACATCAGATTTCACTGCTACCATATTGGTAGACCAAACCCCTGAAGAAGCATTCAATGCCATCAATAACGTTCGCGGATGGTGGACAGGGGAACCCGGGATTGAAGGCAGCACAGACAAACTCAATGATGAGTTTACGTATGGTTACAAACCGTACCATCACACCAAACAAAAGATAACAGAATTAATCCCTGGCAAGAAAATTGTTTGGCTTATTACTGATAGTAACCTCAGTTTTGTTGAAGACAAAAACGAATGGAAGGGCACAAAAATTACTTTTGATATCGCAAAAAAGGGCGACAAAACGGAGGTCTGCTTTACCCACGTTGGCTTAGTTCCAGGCGTTGAATGTTATAATGACTGTTCAAACGCATGGGGCTCTTATATTACCAGCAGTTTACGTAATTTGATTGCCAAAGGTGAAAAAGTAGCCTAAAAGGAAACAACGGGTGAAAAAGGGAAAAGCATTAAAAATAAAACCCTGCAATTGCTAATGTAATTACAGGGTTTTGGAATCCTTTAGCTGAAAGAATACATCGAAAGTATTCACAATGGCTCCCTTTACTGAATCAATTAATCGCGATCGTAAAACCGGTCTTCGTTAAAATGTTCATGGCGGTAAAATTCATCTTCTTCACGCTCCCTCCGGTCAACCGGTTCAAGGATTTTCCGTATGGCAATTTCTGTATGGCGCGATAAGCGGCCCTTTTCATATAAAGGCAGCGAGTCAAGCTGCCGAGCGCTTATGGATGGTATGTAAACCACATTTGTATCGCCCGAGGGATCGTAACTGGTGAAGGCAGGATCCATGCGGCGCCTGTGACGTGATGCCTTGGTATACAGTTCAGCAATGCCAATCGGGATCAGCACCTTACGGTCATCATCCAGGTCCAGTTCGTTTTTATTTAGGTCGGCAATGATATAACGAACCTTACCCGAATCGGCGTCAAAAAGAAGATCGTCTACTTCCCCCGCTTTTTTGCCGCTGCGGGTTTTAATAGCCCAGCCGGTAATATCGGGCTGCCCATCTATAATTTCGTATCCGCTGCCATGAAGTTCTTCAAGGCGGGTTGCTACTTTTTCCTGAGTTGACATAGTATTTAAATTAAATTTAACCATTATTTGGCTCCGTGGGTAGCCGCAGAGTCACTTGTTGTTTTACTGGAATCAGTTTTGGCCACTGCGTTTCCGCCACCGTAATACCGCTGGTAACCAAAAGCGGCAAGCGCAATAAGGATGATTATGATAATCAACCAAACCAACCAGTTGCTCCGGCTTTTTCGTTTTACTTCCAAGTGTGCCATAATCTGAATAATTAACTTGAAGTATCAACACGCCCGGGGATGAAAAGTTTTTAATATTCGCGATTCACCGCTATAAATTTTTATTTACAACAGCAGAAGTTATGCTTTGATAAACCGCAAGCAGGAACGGAAAATGGGTATCCTTAATTCAAAGGTAATTTGAACCTGATGAAAGAACATGCATATATCCACAGTCACAGGCACGCTATAATGCATTTCCGCATAAACAAGAAAAAGCCCCCGGAATTTACCTGAGGGCTTTATATATTCAAGCCTGGGACGATTAAAAACATCGTTTACATACCAAAATCGTAAGCTAAACGCAGCCCTACAAGCCCGAAGCTATTATTATTCCCGGAGTAGTTTTCATAACGCAAGCCTGCATCCCATGATTTGCCGGCATACCCTATCCCAGGAGAGAATATGAGTTTGGTGTGATTTTCATAAGATGTATCAAATCCTGCACCGGCTTCTCCGTCTATATAAAAACCAGGGGACACATAAATTTTCACCCCAACTTTAACCGGGACCATGCCTAAAGAAGGAAAGTCTACTCCGTTTGGTGCAGCTTTACCGATCATATCATAATAGCCGGATGTTAACATTATAGCTATCATCTTGTTTGCGTTATATTCCAAACGGGCCGTGCCGCCTATTTCGAAATTTGATATATCAGTCGCGTTGCCGGTGGGGATACCGGCTTCAAGGCCTATTCCAAATCCCCATGCACTGGGTTGGGCGGCGGTTTGTGCTTTTACACTTGTAGTAAAGAATATAGCCAGGGCCCCTAATGCCGCGGCTACCAATTTTGTAATTTTTTTCATGATCGTGTTTTTGTTTACCTGGTGAATAAATCCTGTTGAGTTACAAGTCAAATGTAGAATGGGTTAATTGCCAGCACAATAACCAATTTTGAGTATTTTTATAAGCCTGCTTATAATTAACTTTATTAAATAAATAATAAGGAAGTATGAAGCTGCATTTTATTTTTATTATCCTGGCGTGGCTGCCCTTTAGCAGCCGGGCGCAAACCGGGGATATCAATATCCTGAAGAAACACGATACTTCGGCCTTTAACGTAGGCCAATGGACAGAGGCTATACTCGGGAAAATCAATTTGCTGAAGAAAAATGTCGCCGCGGCATCGACCGACAGGGAAAAACTTCATTTTATTTTTTTACTGTGCGACAAGAATGAGTCGCTTAATAATGACACATTGTACGCCTACGCAATGGACGCCCAAAGGATAGCCTTAAAATTACACGATCAGGCTGCTGCGATCAGGGCGAATTATTACCTTGCCATTTCCTATGCAAACAAAGGGAACCAGGACAGGGTGATAGCCGTGAGCGATTCCAGCATGCAACTATTAACATCAATTCGTGGGGATAGGTCCCTATATGAAAATTTCGGATTAAGGAAGGCAAACGCCATTACCAAAACCGGGCGCTACAAGGAGGCCCTGGAGCTTGGCTATCAATTGCTAAAAGAGTGTGAAAAAAGGAATGACACCGCAATGATCATCAAGAGCGAAAATTTGATTGGCTGGGTGAACACAAAGATCGGCCAGTTTCAGCCCGCTCTTAATTGGTTTTATAAAGCGTTAAAGTACGCTGCCAATCCTAAATATTTCGCGGCCTGCCGAAAGCCTCTGGCCAATATGACAGCTGTTTATATAGATCGGAACCAGCTGGATTCTGCTTATTATTTTATCAATAAAGCATTGGATGCGGATAGGGCCGATCAAAGCCTGACCAACCTGGTTGATGTGCTTAATGTTAAGGGCTACTTATTGGTACAGGAGCATCAAAACAAGGCTGCAGCCCCCTTTTTTAACGCCGCCTACGCTATCCGCAAGCAACTCGGCGACCCTTCGCTCATCATTTCTGAGATCGTCACCCTGTGCCAGTATGATATGGTAAGCGGACAACCCAAAAAAGGGATAGCATTGGCTAAGGAAGCGGTAGGCATAGCAAACAAGTACAATCTTAAGGTTGACCTCGTAAACGCTTATTTATCCCTCGCAAGTAATTATAGGGCAGATAATGATTACATAAGTTACAGTAATACCCTCGAAAAGATAATTAGTATAAAAGATTCCGTTTACCGGAATGATGCTGCAAAGTCCCTTGCTGAATTAGAAGCGAAATACGAAGTGCAGAAAAAAGAGAATACGATAATCAATCAAAAATTGGATATTATTAACAGGGATAAATTCCTGTATGCCGCATTGGCCCTTTCCGTATTCCTGTTATTCCTGGTATTTATGCTTTATGCAAACTATCGCAAGAAACGGGAAAGACAGAAACAACAGGAAACCATTGCAGTGATGCAGGCCGAGGAAAACGCGCGAAAACGCATCGCGTCAGACCTGCACGATAATATCGGCGCGTATGCGGCAGCCATATCTGCCAACGTAGATGAGTTATATAATGAAACAGTGACCAATCCTCAAACACTGGCAAACCTGAAGGGCAATGTATTTGAAATCATGACATCCTTACGGGATACAATATGGGCGCTTAGCAAGGAGGCTGTAACCTTAACCAGCCTGAGCGACAGGGTAAAGATTTATGTACAAAAAATACAACCGTCCTATAAAAATGTAAGGATAATGGTAGAGGAAAACATAAAGGAAGATCCGGTTTTGTCACCTTTAAATGCACTTCATCTTTTTCGTATCCTGCAGGAATCATTAAACAATTCGCTCAGGCACAGCAAATGCGGCCGGCTGCTGATTACTTTTAAAAGTAACCAGGAATGCCTTATTGTTATTGAAGATGATGGCAAAGGGTTTGACCCGGATAAATCCTGGAGTACTGGTAATGGAATGTCCAATATGCGTTCCCGGGCACGGGAGGCCGGGATATCCATGGCCTTCAGCCAGGTAGCGCCACAGGGCACACGCCTTACATTGAGCTTTAACTGATGAGTAAATAATAAAAATTAGGTATTGTCATACGTTCAGTCTTTGATGATATTTATAAATAAAAAACAATGGCAATACGTGTTGCTTTAGTGGATGATAACCAGGTAAACCGGAACACCTTTGCCCATAAGGTACAAGGATGTGACGATCTTGCATTGGTATTTATGGCCACCGGCGGTAATGATTGCCTGGAATGTTTAAAGGCGCTCCCAGCCGCTAAATACCCCCAGGTTTTGTTCGTGGATATTGAAATGCCGGTATTAAATGGCATCCAGTTTATACGGATAGCAAAAGTTTTATATCCCGAAATCCTTTACATAGTACTTACAGTTTTTGATGATGATGAAAAACTGTTTGAAGCCATACAAGCCGGCGCCAGCGGCTACCTGCTTAAAGACGATAACGCCATTTCATTACGCAATGCTATTACCATTGCTTTAGAAGATGGCGGCGCCCCCATGAGCCCGCCCATTGCCAGGAAGGCGCTGGAACTGCTCAGCAACGCTACGCGCAATGACGCCTCGCCCGGCAAAAAAGAAAACGCTTTGGACTCCCTGCTTTCCGAAAGGGAAAAGGAAATATTACAATGCACCATAAAGGGCTTAACCCCCAAACAAATAGCGGATATTCTTTTTATCAGCATTTTTACCGTCCGTAAGCATATTGCCCATATTTATGAGAAACTGCATGTCAATAACACCACGCAGGTAATGAGCCTGGCCTATAAAAACGGCTGGATTAAGTAAAGCTGAATGCACAAAGCTAAAATACAACTCCTCTTGAGAGGGGGCGCGTTGGGCTGCGTTGTGGCGGGGGTGTGTTTGCCGATATGCAGGATAACACACCCGTGCCCCCTCTCAAGAGGGGAATCGCACTGGCCGGGCTTTTTAACACATTATTTTATCCTTAACTGATTGGCAATCTAACAATAAACTCCGAGCCTTCACCTTCCTTACTATTTATATCCAGTGTACCGTTATGGCCCTTCACCAGGATATCATAACTCAAACTAAGCCCCAACCCGGTGCCCTCGCCGGTGGGTTTGGTGGTAAAGAATGGTTGTAGTATCTTTTCTCTAATTGTGTCAGGGATGCCAACGCCGTTGTCTTTTACTTTGATTAACAGGCTGCCGTTTTCCCGTAACGTGGTTAGTATTACTTCCGGTTTATAATCAACCCCTGCCGTTTTCGCTTTTTGGTTTACCGCATAAAAAGCATTATTGTACAGGTTAAGCAGTACCCTGCCAATATCCTGTTGCACTACATTTGGTTTAGGCAGGTTAGGGTCGAAATGGGTAACCATCCCGATAGCTATCGGGACGGAATTAAAGGTTTTGTCTTTGGCGCGCAGGCCCTGGTAGGATAGTTTAAAAAACTCCTCCGCAAGAATATTGATATTGGTAGGTTGCCGTTCTCCGCTGCCACTGCGCGAGTGCTGTAGCATACCTTTTACAATGAAGTCGGCGCGCTTGCCGTGGTGACTGATCTTTTCTTCATTTTCTTTTATGTCATCGGAAATAGCTTTTACATCTTTATAATGGCCTTTTTCTATCTCTTGCTGCATTTCGTCGATCAGTTCCCTATTCACCTCCGAAAAATTATTGACAAAATTCAGCGGGTTCTGTATTTCATGGGCGATGCCGGCCGTCAGCTCACCCAGCGAGGCCATCTTTTCCGATTGGATCAATTGGTTTTGTGTCAGCTTCAGTTGGGCCATGGCTTTTTCAATATCCTCTTTTTGGCGGTGCAGCAGCTTATTTGCTTTTTGCCTTTGCCTGCTGTTACGCCAGAATATCAGCGCCAGCAGCAATAATACGCTCAAACCGCCCGATAAAATATAGATGCGCAGCCTGTTTTCCGCTTCGGCCCGCGCTTCTTTTTGTGCAACCTGTAATTCCTGCCGTCTTTCTTTTTCATCAAAATCGATTGATAGTAATTGCTTTACTTTATCCTGGCTGTACAGGCTGTCTTTGGCAGCGGTGGTAATTTTAAAATATTTATAGGCCTGCTGTATATTATGGTCTTCATCATAAAAAGTGGATAATACTTTTCCGGCATTTAAAACGTCCTGTTCAAATTTTCCGGCGGCTGCCGTTTCCAACGCTTTTTGCGCATAGTATTCCGCTGAATCCTGCTGTTTGTATTTATGGTACAGGTTGGCCGTGCTCAAGTAAGCAACACTCACATTTTCACCATCATCAATTACTTTATCACTGGTAACAGCCTGCCTGAAAAATTGAAGCGCCCCGGCTTTGTTCCCCTTTTCAGCTTCCACTTCGCCCAGGTCACGCTGAACCCCGCCTATGTCATCGGTAAGATTTAATTTTTTGCAATCATTATAACTTATGTTAAGATAATATTCCGCCGAATCTGCCTGGTGCATATCCAGGTAACATTCACCTTTGTTTCCATTTATGGTCGCCGTACTGCGTTTATGTTTAAAAAGCAATTTATGGGATAATGCAAATGTGTTTAGTTGTTTTTGGGCCATGCGAAAATAGGGAAGGGCTTTTTTGTAGTCCTGCTCCTGAATATAAGTTGCGCCTATGTTGTCGTTCACATTTGACATCTCGTAGAGATCATTTAACTCGCCGGCAATTTTGAGGGCTTTAAAATAAAACAATATGGCTTTAACATAATCGCCTAAATAGCTATAGTCATTTCCCATATTGTTAAGACATTTTTGCTGGTTGAGCGCCCAGTTGTTTTTTTTAGCCAGCAAATAAGCCTGTTGTCCGAATAGAATGGCAGAATCTGGCTTGGAGTTATAATATGCGTTGTCCAAATGGCGTAAAGCTTCAAACCGCATTGTATCCGTTTTGGCATTGCTTAATGCTACCCTCAGGGTGTCAATTTGTTTTTTCTGCGCGGCGGCAAAAAGCACGGTGATCAGCAATAATAACAGCAGTGAGAGTTTCTTCATGGTTTGATTATTGTGTTAAGGGCAGGTATATTGTAAATATGGTATATGCTCCTTCTTTGGTATCAACAGTAATGCTGCCTCCATGGCCTTTCACTACCATATCGTAAGTTAAGGATAATCCCAAACCTGTACCCTCACCAGTAGGCTTGGTGGTGAAAAATGGCTGCATGATCTTATCTTTTATTGCATCGGGTATGCCCACACCATTATCCTTTACCTTGATGACCACCTGCCCATTTTCAGACGAAGTTGAAACAGTCACTTCCGGTTTATAATCTGCACCCGCCGTTTTCTGCTTTTGATTTACAGCGTAAAAAGCGTTGTTGAACAGATTGAGCATAATCCGGCCGATATCCTGCGTGATTACACTTATTTTTGGCAATGCAGTGTCAAAACGGGTAGTAAGCTCCGAATTGAATGATTTATCCTTTGACCTTAAACCATGATAGGAAAGGCGCATAAATTCATCAGCCAGTATATTTAAATCCGTTAACTCCTTTTGGCCGCTACGGCTTCGCGAATGCTCCAACATGCCTTTCACTATACTATCGGCGCGTTTGCCATGGTGACTTATCTTTTTTTCATTTTCTATCAGGTTATTTATCAGTTCAACCTCCGCTTGCGCATCTCTTTCTGCTTTCGGCTTTTCGCTTTCAGCTTTCAGCTCCTCCAGCATTTCCCGGTTTACCTCCGAAAAATTATTTACAAAGTTCAAAGGGTTCTGTATCTCGTGCGCTATGCCTGCGGTAAGTTCGCCCAGGGAGGCCATTTTCTCGGATTGGATTAATTGTTTCTGCGTTAACTGGAGTTCATTTACCGTAGTTTGAAGTGTTTCGAATGAGCTGGCGTTATACAGGGCAGCGGAAGTGTATGAAGCAAGTGTTTTAAGTATATCCAGGTGTTGTTGCGTATAGGCATCCTCCCTGAACGACTGAACCGTAATGAGCCCGATAACTTTTTCTTCGACTGTAAGCGGCAGATAAATCAGCGAGACAGGGGATTTGAATTTTGAACCATCATCCAGCCTCGCATGATCAACTTCTGTATACTCGCTGATGTAATTGGTGTATTCTTTCCGTACATTATTGATAAATACTTCCTTATTGTTCTCGATGCACCAAACCGGGAGCTGATTTTTATTATCCATTTTCCTGCGGTAAGGGGTATATCGCCTGCCATCCTCAATTGCCATGCGGTAATCGATGGATTCCTCTTCGGGTATAAAAATACCGATCCCAAAAACGCTTGCCTCCATTAACTCGTTTACCTTTTGGTAAACGGTATTTAAAATGGTATCCAGGTTAAGGGTTGAAGTAATTTCCTTACCGATCTGGCTCAAAACGGAGATGCTGTTATAGGATTGGACAAGCTGGGTTTGGGTGGCTTTTAGTTCGCCGAGTGTATGCTCAACCTTTGTTCTTTGAAGATCAGTTTCCTGTTTTTGCCGTTGAAGCAGGTTATATGCTTTTTTTTCGTTGTTTGTTTACAAACCAAAAAATAACTACCAGCAGTAAAAGTACCGCCAGCCCGGCAAGCAGCACATAAAAACGCACCTTATTACGGTTTTCGGTTTTGGCGGCCTCAATTTCCTGCAGTCTTTGTTTTTCATCAAAATCAAGGGATAACAGTTGTTTTACCTTATCCTGGCTGTACAGGCTGTCTTTTGCTGCGGTGGTAATTTTATAATATTTATAGGCCTGTAGCAGGTTATGGTCCTCATCATAAAAAGTGTATAATACTTTCCCGGCATTTAAAACGTCCTGTTCATATTTTCCGGCTGCTGCTGCTTCAAGCGCTTTTTGGGCATAGTATTCCGCCGAATCCTGCTGTTTGTATTTATGGTACAGGTTGGCCGTACTGAGAAGGGCAATACTCAGATTTTCACCATCATCAACGGCTTTATCATTTATAACGCCCTGCCTGAAAAATTGAAGCGCCCCGGCCTTATTCCCTTTTTCAGTCGCCACTTCGCCCAGGTCACGCTGAGCCGCGCCTATCATATCGGTAAGACTTAATTTTTTGCAATCATCATAACAGATGTTAAGATAATATTCCGCCGAATCTGCCCGGTGCATATACATGTAACATTCACCCAGGTTTATGTATATGACCGCCCTATTGTGTTTATGTACAAGAAGCAATTTATGCGATAAAGCAAAGGTGTTTAATTGTTTTTGGGCAAGGCGCAAATAGGGAAGTGCTTTTTTATAGTCCTCCTCCTGGACATAAGTAGCGCCTATATTATCGTTAATAAGTGACATCTGGAAGAGGTCATTTAACTCCCCGGCTATTTTGAGGGCTTTCAAATAAAATTGTATGCTCTTAACATAATCGCCTAAAACGCCATAAGCGTTTGCCATATCGTTTAGACATTTTGCCTGGCCAGACGCCCAGTTGTTTTTTTTTGCCAGCGAATAGGCCTGTTGGCCGAATATGATGGTAGAATCCGGGTTGGAGAGATAGTATGTTACGGTCAAACCGATTAAAGCCTGATACCGCATCGTATCTGTTTTGGCTTTGCTTAATGCTACCCTTAGGGTGTCAATATGTTTTTTCTGCGCGGCGGCGGTAAAAAGGGTAAAGAGTAGCAGGGTAAGGATTGCGGTTTTTTTCATTGGGATACGGCAAATTGAATAGCTAATATACTAATTTCCCGGTGCTTACCTAAATTGCATTATTTATATTCAATGGCCTGGTTCTGTGATGCACTGATCATTTAAGCAAGAAAATCGCGTTTAAAATAACTTGTCGATAAAGGGATACATGTGCTTACGGGGGCGACCACAAGGGTTCGCCCCTACAGGTCGTCTGTATTTATAACGGTCACATTATTATTAAAATCGACCTGTGGATGCCAAAAATGATCCGTAGGGGCGATCCCCTTGTGGTCGCCCTTTACCGGCGGACAACCCGGATGGAAAATCATTTACCCGATGAACCATAAATGGTAAATAAAAAAAAGTAAACGCG
>Ga0206864_1173_pt1 | contig 20413 bp, 18 predicted proteins | sample Alteio_BWOrgCont_42_FD_152632 | JGI IMG/M metagenome (GOLD analysis project Ga0206864, IMG submission 152632) | Enriched cells from forest soil in Barre Woods Harvard Forest LTER site, Petersham, Massachusetts, United States -... | ecosystem: Environmental > Terrestrial > Soil > Temperate forest >...
TAAACACGCCCGCGATGCTGCCGACGGTGCTCGCGGCAAAAATCAATCCGCTGGCCCGGCCGACGTGGGCGAGGTTGCGCGCGCAGATTTGCGTCACGTAAGGCGAGAGCGTCGCCAGCAGCACGCACGGCAGTAGGAAAATCACCGCGCTGCCCATCACGGGGTCGAGTGTCTGCCGCAGCGGTGTCAAGGGCTGGTCCACGGGCGTGGAGACAAAATTAATCAGCTGGTCGGCGTAATTGGGAATGTAAAAAGTGAAAACGCCGGCGGGCACCAGCAGCACGGCCAGCCAGCCGAGGCGGCGCCAGCGGTCGCCCAGAATCCCGCCGAAGTAATAACCCGCCGCGAGCGCGACCATGACCAGCCCGATTTGGTTGACCCAGACGTAATAGGACGTGCCGAAATATTTCGCCAGAAAACGCGTGCCGACGATTTCCAGCACCATGATGATGAAGCCGCCGGTGAAGACGATGGCCGCGGCCGCGAAGGATTGCATTGAGGCAGGATAGGCGGAGAAGAGTGGATTTAAAAGCTGGAAGTGGGAAGCGGTGAATGGGAGGTTATTTACCTGATTAAATCCACCCATGCCCATTCTTTTACTCCGACTGACGAAGCGCGCCGCCGATGAATACGTGCTAACGTGCCTGCGGCCGGATGGGTCCATCGCGCGCCAGCAATATCGCGGGCCGACGGCGCAGTTTTTCCCGAAGCATGACCTGGCGCATTATGCCGTCGAGACGGCCCTGGGGATGCAGCGCGGTTTTTACGGTTTGGTGGCCGAGGGCTGGAACCTGGGCGATTTCGGCGCGCCGTGGCCGCGGGGGAAATTGCCGGAGGATATGGATCTGGTGGAGTGGGTGGTCGGCTTGTTTGACCGCGAAATTGGGCAGCAGCAACCCTGGCCGGCCGAGGAGTTCAACGCGTTGCTGGCGCAGCATCAAACGGGACATCCGTTGAGCCGTCCGGTGCGGAGATTGACAGAGACCGACTTGAGGAAAATTCGCGCGTGCATCGGTGAACTCGCCGCACTATGGGCGGCTTTGCCGGTGGGGAAAACCATGGAATTACCATTCGAATCAGGGACGCACCAATAGTCCATATCCAGCTTGTTTTTCAAGACGGCCTGAATTAAATACGGCGGTGATGGGCAAGTCTGGCTCAAAAATTGCCTTTGTTTCATCCATGGCCGGTCCGGCGTGGGGTGGCAGTGAGGAATTATGGTCGCAAACAGCGGCGTACTTGGCGCGGCAGGGCCATGAGATTTCCGCGGTGTTGCCCAATGTTTCCAATCGGCCGGCGCACCCGCGAATTGCCGATTTGCAAAAAGCCGGCGTGCGGGTGGGTTGGTGGCCCGCGCCCACTTTTCGCAGCCAGTTCACGCATATGATCGGTCAGCAGGTTCGTGTGCGATTAAAACTTCCCCGGCGGGATTCCACGGTTTGGTTCAAAGCCCGGCTGCAGGAAATCAGGCCGGATTTGGCGGTGTTTTCGAGCGGCAACAATGATTTTCCCGGAGCGTTGATCAAGCACTGTCGGGGTTTGCATATTCCTTACACGCTGATTTCCCAGGCCACCTATGAATACAACTGGCCCTCCGATGCCTGGGCGGCGGTAATGCGTGATTATTTTCAGAACGCCTCCGCCGCGTATTTTGTCTGCCGCGAAAATTTGGAATCCACCCGGTTGATGACTGGGCTGGCCGGAGAAAATTTCCAGATTGCGCGCAACCCGTTCAACGTCCCCCGCGATGTCGAGCTGCCCTGGCCCGGGGAAACCGGGATTTTTCGCCTTGCCTTTGTGGGCCGGCTGGAACCGGACACCAAGGGGTGCGACTTGGTTTTGCGGGCGCTGGCCAACCCCGGGTGGAAAAACCGCCCGGTGGAAATTCATTTCTATGGCCGGGGCAACTCGGAAAATGGCGTGCGCCGCATGGCGGAACTGCTGGGCGTGGCCCATGTTTTTTTTCACGGCCATGTGGACGATGTCATGGAAATCTGGCGGCAGAACCATCTTTTGATTCTTCCTTCCCGGTTCGAGGGCCTGCCGCTGGCGATTGTGGAAGCCATGATTTGTGGCCGCCCGTGCCTGGTGACAGACGTGGCCGGCAACGCGGAATTGCTTGAAGACGGCGTATCGGGTTTTATTGCCGCCGGGCCGACGGTCAAGTGTGTCGCCACAGCCATGGAACGCGCCTGGCAGCAGCGTGAGCACTGGCCGCAGATGGGCCAGGCTGCAGCTAGGGCAATTCGTGCCAGCTTTCCCGCCGAACCCGCGGTCAGTTTCGCCCGGCGTCTGCTTGAATTAGTCCCGCAGCATCGCGCGCCTACGGTTTGAGCAACTGGTTCAGGTTTTGCAGCGTCAGTTGCGGCCTCGGGGCAATCGCCGTATGCAGATCATTGATGTTGTCCGGCGAGCCTTCAAAGAGGCCGTCCGGCCAGGTGCGGCAATCCTTGATGTCTTCGTAAATTTCCTTTTCGCGATAAACATTGGCGCCAAAGCCGGCGAGGTATTGCAGGCGCAGGTTGCGGTCGCGGTTAAGGTCGGCCGGGCGCAGCCACTTTTCCAGGTCGTAACCCGAGGCGCCATAGGTCTTCACCAAGTCGAGCGCGGAGCGAAAACCCACATCGGACAGCGACTGCGCGACCGGCGCATATTCGGGGCGGTCGAGGCGAGCCTGCAACTGGTCCAGGTTGATGGGCGCGGGGTCGGCCTCGCCGAGGACGATGGCGTCGTAACCGTCGCCGCTTTGGTCATTGCTCCAGAGGGTGCCACTGGGGAAGACGGAGAAAAAGGTTTTGAGTTCGCTTTGGACGGTGGCGGGCGTGCTTTCGTAAAGCGGCACCCATTGCGTGACCATGCCGCCGGGGTTGAGGTGCTCTTTGCATAATTGAAAATATTCCTGCGTGTAGAGAACGGCGGAGCCCTTCACCCACGGGTGGATGGGGTCGGAGGTGATGATGTCGAATTTTTCCTTGGTCGTGAGCATGAAGTGCCGGCCGTCGTCATAGATGACTTCGACCTGCTTGCCATTGACCTTGTGCGGATTCTCCTTCGCGATGTTGTCCACGATGTGGTAATTCTGGTCGCCGAACCACGGGGTGACATATTGGGGGATGAGCGGTTCGATTTCGCAAATGACGATGCGCTGGATGCTCGGATACTGCGTAAAGGTGCCCGCGGTGACGCCCGCGCCGCAGCCGACGATGAGCACCGACTTCGGCGCATTCTGCAACAGCGCCGGAACATGGCCCAGCATGCGTTGCAGGCGCATGTCCTGCGGTTCCGTCGAGGCCTCAACTTTGCCGCTGACATGGAAATTCAATTCGCCATTGCTTTGGCGCGAGACGGCGACGGAGGAATTCAACCCTTCGCCGACGTAAACAAACTCCGGCAGCGGCAGATTTTTGAGCAGGCTGCGTCCGTAGCCAATGACGCCGTCGGGCACCTTGTCCACTTTGAAAGCGAGAAAACTCAGCAAGCCGCACGCGGCCACGAGCGCGATGGTGCCGCCCGCCAGCGCGAAGCTGGAGGGTTTCTTTTCCACGGGTGTTTCGACGTCGAGTTCGGGCAACAGGGCGGGCACCAGCATGAGCAGGGCGGAAACGATGGCCACGCCGATGAGGATGCGCTCGGCCATCTGGGTGCCACCGGCGCTGGCCACGCCCCAATGGGGGATGACAAACAGGCTGAACAGCAGCGAGCCGAGAATCGCGCCGACGGTGTTGGCTGCGTAAACTCCACCGACGAGTTTGCCGGGATCCTGCTTGCGGTTGGCGGCGGCGGCGAGCGCCAGCGGGAAGCTCGCGCCCCAAAGCAGCGTGGGAGGTAGCAAGGCCCAGAAGCAGCGGGCCAGGTCGAGTTGAAAGGCATACCAGGGCATGTTCACCGCCGTTGGCGTAATCGGCCCCGCGAGCGTGAGGTCGATTGGCCAATAGGGCAGCGAATGGGCAATCATGTAGGCTGGCCAGGCGATGGCTGCGGCGAGCAGCAATTGGCAAAAACCCAGCGCCAGGCGCGGGCTGGTGGTGATGCGCGCCCACCACGAGCCGATGCTGCTACCGATGCCCAGCCCGGTCAAAAACACCGCGAGAATCACCGAGAACGTATAAACCGTCCCGCCAAGCAGCAGCGACAACAAGCGCGTCCACACCACTTCGGCGCCGAGGGCCGTGAAGCCGGAGAGCGCGATGGTGAGATAGACCAGCTTGCGGAGGGGAAAGGAGTTGGCTGGCGAGGCCAGCGTCGGCAGTGGTTCAACTGCAGGCGCGGGTTCTTCTTGCGGCAATTGCGCATCGAGGCCGAGTCCCAGCATCGCCACGGAAAAATTAATGAGCGCTGCGACATAGGTCGCCACGGCCATGTCGTGCACGCGCAGCACGTAAAAACCCGCGAGCAGGCAGCCGAATACCGCGCCGGCGATGTTGCCGCCGTAGAAAAACCCCAGCCAGGATACACCCGTCGGCGTCGCTTCGAGCCGCCGGGAAATCGCCGGCAGCGTCGCCCCCATCAGCAAAGTTGGCAGCAGCAGACAAACCGCGCAAACCAGCCCGCGCAGCAGGATGCTGGACATGCCCGGCGTTGCGCCCGCCAAATAGACGCGCTCAAGTAGTGGCATCCCAAACAGCACTGCCAGGCTGACGATGCCGATGGACAATTCCAGCAGCGCATACACGCGCAACGGGCGGTGCTTGGCTGAAAGCACGCGTGGGAGCAGCAGGCTGCCCAGACACATCCCGCCCATGAACGTCCCCAACAGTACGCCCAGCGACACCGCCGTCGAGCCAATGACCAGCTGAAGCATCTGGAACCAGACGATTTCGTAAATCAACGCCGCACAGCCGCTGCCGGCAAAGAGCAACAACATCCACGGCAGGGTGCGGTGCAAGGCCGTCGGAGCAGGAGAATCAGGGTTGAAGGAGTCGCTCATGCAGGGGATTTTGCCCGCGCGATGGGGTGATGCGGCAAAGCGGGGTTCAACCGCGCCGCGGGGTAAAGGTTGCGTCTCCCGGTTTACCGTGTTGCGCGCCACACGCGCAGGCACGAGGCAATGAGCGCCGGAAATTGCGCGAGCGGCACCTGGCTGGGGCCGTCGGAAATCGCCCGTGCCGGGTCGGGGTGGGTTTCGATGAACAGGCCATTGGCGCCGGCAGCGAGTGCGGCGCGCGCCAAAGGCGGCACGAACTCGCGTTGACCGCCCGAGGCTCCGCCCGCCGCGCCGGGCAGTTGCACGCTGTGCGTCGCATCGAAAATTGCCGGAGCGCCGTGGCGGCGCAGGATGGCGAAGGAGCGCATGTCGACGACCAGATTTTGGTAGCCAAAGCTGGTGCCACGCTCGGTCTGCCAGATTTCTTTTGCACCGGCCTGGCGTAGTTTGGCGACGACATGGTCCATTTCCATCGGAGAAAGAAACTGGCCCTTCTTGACATTGACGACGCGCTTGGTCGCGGCAGCGGCGAGCAAAAGGTCGGTTTGTCGGCAAAGGAATGCGGGGATTTGCAACACGTCGCAGACTTTGGCCACCGGCTTGGCTTGCGTGGGTAAATGAATGTCCGTGAGCACCGGGAAACTGTATTTTTTCTTTACCCAGGCGAGCAGCTTCAAGCTCGCGGCCAGACCGGGGCCCCGCTCACCCCGCCCGGAAGTGCGGTTGGCCTTGTCGAACGAACCCTTGAAAACGATGTTCAAACTCGGTTCCTCGTCACGCAGGAGCGCAAGCACCTCGGCCACGGCGCGGCAGGTGGCCTCGCTTTCCAGCGAACACGGCCCGGCAATCAGCAGGAGGCGTTTAGGGTCGAAAAGCATGAGGGAAGGGAAAAGACAGCGAAAAAGGGATACAGCCCCGCGCCGTGGCTTGCGATTAAAAATTGCGCCGGGGCGGGATGCCTCCAAAATGGGCGGATGAGCGTAACAATCGGACCGGCGGGAGGCCAAAAATTCGAGGGTGGGGTAGTGGGCTTCATCGGCCTAGGGGTGATGGGCCGCAGCCTCGCCGGGCATTTGCTCAAGGCGGGTTATCCGCTGGTTGTATATTCGCGCACCCGGGCCAGTGCCGAGGGCGCCATCGCGGCCGGAGCGCAATGGGCGGCCAGCCCGGCGGAATTGGCGCCGCGCTGCCGGTTGATTTTTACCATGGTCGGCCTGCCGAGAGATGTCGAAGAAGTCTATCTTGGCCCAAGTGGTTTGTTGCCCAAGGCCGCGCCGGGGTCGCTGCTGGTTGACCTGACGACCTCCACTCCCGCGCTCGCCCAACGCATCGCCGAGACTGCTGCCAAACGTGGTATCTTGGCGCTGGATGCACCGGTGACGGGCGGGGACGTCGGCGCACGCAACGCGCAGCTTTCCATCATGGTTGGCGGCGACGCCGCGGCGTTCGTGCGCGCGGAACCAGTATTGCGGCTGTTTGGCCCGACGATTGTCCACCACGGCTCCGCCGGCAGCGGGCAGCACGCGAAGATGTGCAATCAAATCATGATTGCCTGCACGATGATGGGGATATGCGAGGCGCTGGCCTACGCGGGGGGCGCCGGACTGGACCCGCAATTGCTGCTCAAAAGCACGAGTGGCGGCGGCGCGGCGAGCTGGTCGCTGCAAACCCTTGCGCCGAGGATTTTGCAGGGCAATTTCGCGCCGGGTTTTTATGTGAAGCATTTTTGCAAGGATCTCGCCATCGCGCTGGCGGCGGCGAAGGAAATGCGCCTCGACCTGCCCGGGCTGGCTTTGGGTGAAAAATTATACCGCGAGCTGGCCGCCGCCGGGCATGCCGACGACGGTACGCAGGCGTTGTGGAAACTTTACGAGGCGAAGTTGCCGAAACAGAACTGATTCTGAAAACAAAACGCCGCCGGCTTCCGGGGAAGACGGCGGCGTGAAAAACGCAAAGAGACGGGTGCTTAGTTGCTGGGCATCGAACCACCACCGCTGAGAGCTTTGAGCATCTCGGGGGTGATTTGGCCGGTCGCTGAAGACGCCGGAGTCGGCTTAATGTCAACAATGCTCGTCTCAAAAATCAGGGTTGCGCCGGGGGGAATGGGGCCGTTGGCCTGTTCGCCGTACGCGAGTTTGGCGGGAATATAGAGTTTGATGGTGCCGCCCTTGCCGACGAGTTTGAGCCCTTCGGTCCAGCCGGGGATGACACCGGTCACCGCGAAATCGCGGGTGGGGTCTTTGTCGTCAGTCTGGTCGAACACGGTGCCGTCAATCAGCGTCCCTTTATATTTGACGGTGACGGTGTCCTTGTCGGTGGGCTTGGGGTCGGTGCCGGGGGTGGTGATTTCGTAATAGAGGCCGGTGTCGGTTTTCTTCACGTTGGGGTTCTTGGCGAGGTCGGCGAAGAATTTATCGGAGGCGGCCTGCTGCTTGGCGACTTCCGCCTTGGCGACTTTGTCGGCGCGCGCCTTCAAATAGTCCTGCATCTTCATGCCCATGTCTTTGCCGCCGGGAATGTCGTCGGTCGGTTTGGCCGTGATGGCGAGTTTCATGCCCGCGGCGATTTGGTCAATTTCCTCGGCGGTCAGGCCGAGCGGCTGGACGCCGGCGACGCGCTGGCCGATGAGAAAGCCGTAGGTCGTCAAGTAGGACTTGGCTTCCTCGGGTTTGACGGTGGAAAGATCAAGCGGCGCGGGCTCGGCGGGAAGGCCCGGGGCGGATTGCGCGTGCATCAGCGTGCTGACAGCCACGATTGCAGTGAGTGACGCGACCGCCCAGGCGGCGCGGGAGTTGATTTTGATGCTCATCGGAGGGTTGGTGGAGGGAAGAATCTGGCGATAAGGGATGGCCGGATGCCGGGAGGCAAAGGCGCAGAGTTGAATACCGTGCCAGAACTAACCGGCGTTGCCAAGCGCAAATGCACCCCGGTGCGCTGACGGCGGCTATTTTTGCGGCTGGGCGGCTTTCGCACCGGCATTTTGTGCCGGTCGGTAGCCCCAGAGGTGGCGATCCTTGATAATGGCGGCGGCCTGCGGGGGCACCATGGTTTCCCAGGCTGGGTCGCCTTCGGTGATTTTCTTGAGCACATCGCGCGAGAATATCCCCAGGTTTTCCTGGTGATAACCCAGCACCGGCTCGATGTAGTGGTTTTCCAGCAGGTAAGAGTAGAGGTTGCGCAAATGGATTTTGACCTGGACGTTTTGCGCGGTGATGAGCCAGTCGCCCGGCATCGGCATGGCCAAAGGCGGGCGGGTGCCGCCGGTTACTGTTACCTGGTCGGCCAGGTAGCGGTTGTAACCCGAACCTTTCATGGGGTACACGTACAACTTGGTATTTTCCTTAAAAAGGCGCCCGCAGGCTTCGAGAATGCCGCCCGCCAGGTTGTCGTAATATTGCTCGTTGAAGACCTCGAGCAGGTTATTAATGCCCAGCACGATGCCGACCATGTTCTTGGTGAAGCGCCGGAAGTAGTCCGTCAGCCGGAAGAACTCGGAGTAATTCGAAATGAGCACATGGTAGCCGAGCGCGGCAAGGGTGTCCACGCGCGCGAGAAAATCGTCGAGGTTCAGCTCGCCGCCGGCAAGCAGGTTGTGCATCGTGATTTCGAGCAGCACGACGACCTCCTGGCCGCGGTTCTTCTCCTCTTGCAAAAATTGCGCGCCGGCGGCCTCCAGCATGTCGAGGTTGACGTTGGTGACGGGCCGGAAGGAACCGCGCTCCACAAAGATGGCTTTTTTGTAGAGGATTTCCGAGGGCTGGAGCACGTGGCGGTCGGGCGAATACATCACCGCGTTGGTCAGGCCGTGTTGCACCAGGTGCAGGCAGATGGAGCGGTTTTCGACGTGCTCGAAATCCGGGCCGTTGAATTCGAGCATGTCCACCTCGATGCGCTGAATGCCGAGGTTGTCGGCGAGGGAGAGGATGAATTGCTCGATATTTTTGTGGAGCAGAAAAGCGCCGTAGACCAGGTTGACGCCGCTGATGCCAAGCGAGTCCTGTTGGGCGACGGCCGTCTTGTCCCACATGCGCACGTGGATGATGATGTCGTTGGGCGGCCCGTGCGGGCGCAATTGGAAGCGGATGCCCATCCAGCCGTGGCAGTCATTGGTTCCCTTGTAGCTGGCGGCGGCGACGGTGTTGGCGTAGACGAAAAAGGTGCTGCGGTCGCCGCGTTGCTCGCTGAGGCGTTCAGTCAGCAACTGGTATTCGTGATCGAGCATTTGCAGCAGGCGTTCGCGGGAAACATAGCGGTGGGCCTTGCCGTAAATATCGTCGCTGAATTTCATGTCGTAGGCGGACATGCTTTTGGCCACCGTGCCGGCGGCGCCGCCGGCCATGAAGAACTGCCGCGCCACTTCCTGGCCTGCGCCGATTTCGGCGAAAGTGCCGTAAATCGCGGCATCAAGATTGATGGCGAGGGCTTTCTGGTTGGTCGAAAGCTTCTCGGAGTGGGACGGGTCGGCAGTCATGGGAAAAGAGGAAGCGGGAGCTAGCCTACAACAGGTTGGGGAAAGAATACAGCAAAGAGAGTGCCTAAAAAGCGTAAAGTCAGGCCCACGGAGGGATTCCATGGCGGTCTGATTAAAATTGGGTGACAGAGACGGGGCTGGCGGTTTTTCCACCGCCCGAGCCTTCATTCTGTCGCCTTGCAGTCCATGGGTGGGCCGTTAGACTCCTCTCCTTATGCGTTTTTTCTGGAAGACCGTTGCGGCCAACATTGTGGCCACGCTCATCATGCAGCTCGTCATCGCCCTGGTGATCTTTGTCGTCATGGTGATTCTCGTGCGCGGGATAATCGGCGCGCACGCCAAGGAAACGGTTCAGGATAAATCCATGCTGGTGTTTGAAATGAATGTGGCCATCACCGATTCCCCCGCACACGCCGCTTCACGCATGAGTGTCGGTCTCGGCGGGGTGGAGGCGAGTTCCCCGCGTCTGGCCCTCTACGACGTGGTGGATGCCATCAACCAGGCCGCGAAGGACAAGCACATCACCGCGCTTTACCTCAGTGGCAGCCTTGATACGGACAACTCCGCCTCCGGCTACGCCACGCTGCGGGAAGTGCGCCAGGCCATCGAGCAATTCAAGTCCTCGGGCAAAAAAGTTTATGCCTACCTCGATGAGCCAACCTTGCGGGATTACTACCTGGCCAGCGTGGCCGACGAGGTCACGCTCAACCCGTTTGGTTTTCTGACCATCAACGGCCTTTCGGCGGAATCCCTGTTTGTGCACAATGCCTTGCAAAAATATGGCGTCGGCGTGCAGGTCACCCGCGTGGGCAAATACAAATCCGCCACGGAAATGTTCACCGAGGACCACATGAGTGACGCCGACCGCGAGCAACTCACCGGCCTGCTCGGTGATATTTGGGGAACCCTTTCCACCGACATCGCTGCCAGCCGCAAGCTGGATGCCGGTGTTTTCAAAAAACTGGCCAGCGACCCGGGCCTGTATCTCGCCGGCGACGCCAAAGACAAAAAACTCGTGGACAAGCTCGGGTACCTTGACGAGGTGATTGAAGAATTGGAAAAGGCCGGAGACTACGACGAGATCAACGACACGTTTCGCCAGGTCTCGCTGAACACTTACGCGCACCGTCTCGCGGAAACACGGGATTCAGCGGCCAAAAGTCCCTTCTCCTCGCACAATCACATCGCCGTCGTTTACGCCGAGGGCGACATTGTGGACGGCGACAGTGGCGACGAAACCGTCGGTGGCGATGATTTGGCCGGCATCTTGCGTCAGTTGCGCGGCGACAAAGACGTCAAGGCCGTCGTGCTGCGTGTCAACAGCCCCGGTGGCAGCGCCATGGCCAGCGAAGTCATCCAGCGCGAGATGCGCAACCTGCGCGACGAGAAAATTCCCGTCGTCGTCTCCATGGGCACCTACGCCGCCAGCGGCGGTTACTGGATCTCCGCCTACAGTGATTACATCTACGCCGAACCGACGACGGTCACGGGCTCCATCGGTGTCTTCGGCCTGAAATTCAATTTCAAGGACATTGCCAGCCAGTACGGGCTGACGTTTGACACCGTCAACACCGTGCCCAACTCTGACATGGATTCGATGGCGCGGCCGTGGACGCCGGACGAGCAGAAGCTTGCGCAGACTTTGGTGGATTATTTGTACGACCAGTTCATCGCCAAGGTGGCTGAGGGCCGCAGCCTCAAGCCGGACGACGTGCGCAACATCGCCCAAGGGCGCGTGTGGAGCGGCACCGCGGCCGTGGCGAAGGACAAAGGGCTGGTCAATGCCATCGGCGGGCTGGGTGACGCGATTGCCAAGGCCGAGGACCTGGCGGGCTTGAAGGACAAACCCACCACCCTGGTACAATTCCCAGAAAAGCGCGTGCCGTACCAAGCGTTGATCCAATCACTGGCTGGCGGGGGTGATTCGTCCCCGGTGTCGAAAATTTCCAATTCCGTCGCGCATGACCCGGTGAAGGCGACGCTGCAGCGGTTGCAAACCCAGTGGCAGCTTTTGCGCTCGTTCAATGATCCGCGTGGCCTCTACGCGCGCCTGCCGTATTTGCTGCAGTTTTAAATTAACTGCTTCATTCGCTTGCCCGGGGCGGCATTTTGCGCTTTTCCTGTTTGCATGTCTGCTGACGTAAAAAGCTCCGATAGCGAAGCCGCCGTGCCGACCCGCAAGGTCCTCCTCACCTGCGTGCAGCCCAGCGGCGGTTTCCACCTTGGCAATTACCTCGGCGCCGTCCTGAACTGGCGGCGAATGCAGGACGATTACGAATGTTACTTCGGCGTGGTGGATATGCACGCCATCACCCAGCCCATTGAGCCGGCGAAGCTGCGCGCATCCACCCTCGAACTCGTCGCTTGGTATATCGCGAGCGGGCTGGAACCCGCGAAGGCGCATATCTTTGTGCAGTCTCACATCATCGGCCATACGGAACTGGCCTGGGTGCTCGGCTGCCTCTGCCCGGTCGGCCAGCTCGAGCGCATGACGCAATACAAGGACAAGGTGGCAAGGCACGAAAGCGTGGGCGCGGGCATCCTCAATTACCCGGTGCTCATGGCGGCCGACATCCTGCTCTACAATGCCCATGCCGTGCCCGTCGGCGAAGACCAGAAGCAGCACCTCGAACTCGCCCGCGACCTCGCGGAAAAGTTTAACCGCACCTATTCGCCCACGTTCAACGTCCCCGAGCCATTCATCCCCAAGACCGGTGCGAGAATCATGTCTCTGGCCGATCCCGCAAAGAAAATGTCCAAGTCTGACGAAGACCAGTCCGGCACGTTGTATCTTGGCGACACGTCCGCGGTGCTGCGCAAGAAAATCATGTCGGCCGTCACGGATTCCGGCAGCGAAATCACCGCGCGCGCGGATAAGCCGGGCGTCACCAACCTGCTGCATATTCTCAGCGCATGCACCGGTCGCGCCCTGCCGTCGCTGGAAGCCGAATTTGCGGGCAAGGGATACGGTGACTTCAAATCTGCCGTGGCGGAGGCGGTCGTGGCCACGCTCGAGTCCGTGCAAAAAAAATATGCCGAGCTGATGGCGAACAAAGACCACTTGCTCGATGTCATCAAAACCGGCGATGAGGCCACCCAGAAAACGGCCTATAAAACCCTCGCCAAAGTTTACCGCAAAGTCGGTTTCCTCGAGCGGTCGAGATAAAATCAAAGCTTAACTTTTTGCCGGAGCGGCCGGCGCGTCCTTGCTCGGAATGGTGGAGTACGGATTGGGCAGGGCCGGCGAGGTGGCCGGGGCGTCGCATTCCGTACACGTGGCGGAACTGGCCGCAGGGGCGGGGACGGCGCGGGAACTGGAGGCGCGAACGTAGACAGCCGCGCCGACGGCGGCGAGGGCCAGCAGACTGAACAAAAGTCGGAGTTTGGACATGGCAACAGGATAGTTGGGAGTAATGTCCGAGCAAGTCGAATACCGGGAGCAAAATAGAGGCTTGACGGTCTAGCTTTGTTTTGCAAAGCTAACGACCGTCCCGCAAGCCCAGCCATGTCTTTACCATTGCCAATCGCGCCGCCGGCCTGGGAAATGTTCGTTCCCCAATTGGAGGCGGCCCGTCCGCAGGGCCTGGCAACCGGAGCAGCGATTTCCGCCCAGGGCTGGACTTTGCCCCTCGCGTTATTGCGGCCGCTGGCGCCACTCTTTGGGCAGATGGAAATTCCTGACCGCGAGAATTTTCTAGCTGGTTTGCTTGCGGAAAATGTTGTCGGGACGGGAATTTTGCCGGCGGCGGGCCGGCGGCGTATGCCACTGGCCTGGATGGGGTTGGCTTTGCGCGCCGAGGGGCGGCTTTTTAATGATTTGCGCGGAGGTTGCTGGGTTTGCGGGTTCCCCGCAGCTGGGCGGGGTCGGGATCTATTGCGGTCAGGTAACATGACCGACTTCTCCGGCTTGGGGAACGTCTTATGGGAACTTGGCCAGACCGGCCCATTGGGTACCCGGCTCTACTTCAACTTTCACTATCATCAGCCGGACACCGCTTGTGAACGCATCTACCTGCTCGATGCGGACGCTGGCTGCCTGCATGGGTTCGCCTTTCCTCCATCCGCACTTGCGCTGGCCAAATTGAAGTGATAATCACCCCTTCGTGAAAACCTCGCTCCACGACGCCTTGCGCCAAGTGCGCGAACTTCAGCAGGCCATCCTTGAAAAACAACGCTTCAAGGGCTATTCCGGTCGCGCGCGGGCCCTGGCCGGGGTGGTGGCGCTCGCCGCCGGTCTGGTGCTGGACGCGCCGAATTTCCCCGCGACGCCCATGGCACATCTCATTGGCTGGGCGGTGGTCTTCGCCCTGGCGATGGCCCTCAACTATGGAGTGTTGATTTACTGGTTCTGGCATGACCCGGATGTTGGCCGCGATGTACGCCGGCTGGGTCCCGCCTTGGAGATTGCCCCAGTGCTGGCGGTCGGCGCGGTGATGACGATGGCGTTGGTGTCTCATGGGCAATTCAACCTTTTGTTCGGCGTCTGGATGGCGCTGTGCGGGCTGCTCAATTTCACCGCGCGCCAGGTACTGCCGCGCGGGCTGTCCTGGGTCGGGTTGTATTATCTCATCGGTGGCGCGATCTGCCTCGTCGGGTGGCCTTCCTTGTCCTTTACACATGACTCGTGGGTCATGGGGACGGTGTTTTTCTTTGGGGAATTTTTTGGCGGGCTGGTGCTGCACTACGATGAAAAGCCCCTGCCTTCTCTGCGCACCTTCTTTGGTTTTCCCGCTCCGATCCGTACGGAGGAGTCCGAGTAAGCCTCGCCCCGCCCATTTTGAAATTAACCAACGCCATGCCGCCGGTTGAAAACCCCTTCGCCTCCCTCTCGCGCGTCATGCACGAGCCGAACCGGCTGGCGCTCATTTCCGCGTTGGCCGCAGCCGTGGATGGCCTTTCTTTCAATGAATTGAAACAAGCCTGCAACCTGACCGACGGCAATCTCAACCGGCATCTCAAGGCGTTGGAGGACGAGGGCATTGTTGCGCAACGCAAGGAAGCGACACCCAGTGCGCGACCTCGCACGACCATCACCCTCACTTCCGCCGGCCGGCGTCGTTTTGTGAAGTATCTGGAAAATCTTGAAGAGGTTTTGCAGCAGGCCGCCACCGCGGTGGGTTCGCCGGCGTCATCGTTAATTACACCGCGCCCCAACCGCGTCTAACTCCCCTTAACCCCCAGCTTCGCCCAGCCCATGGAACCGAAAGATGACATCCTCATCCCCCCGACCGCGCCGCGCTCGTCTCGCCGGATGCGCTCGAAACACATTTTGCGCATACTGGCCGTCTTGATGATGGCTGCGGCGCTGGGTTATGCGGACAAAATCCTGCACCTTTACGGTGTGGCCACGGCCGCGCACCGCCGGGCGGAGCTGCTCCCGGCCATTTCGATCTTTTTGTTTGGCATCCTGCTCTGGTGGTATGCGGGCCGGAAGCTGGACGAATTTTCCCGGCCGTTATTTCGCAACAAGAATGACGCGGTGGCGGATATGCGCGTGGACTTGCGGAATGTTTTCTGGCTGGGCGCGAGCCTGGTGTCCGGTTTTGTGGGCCTGAGCGCCGTCATCATTGGCTGGGTGTTCGTTCGCCACGGCGAACAATTGAGAAAAGTGCTGCCAAGCTTTTTTGCCAACCTGGAGAAAAGGCTGCCGCCAGTGCGGCAGCTGGAAGTTGCCCCCGAACCGCTGATCCTCACCGGCGTATTCTTGGTGGTGCTGGCCGGAGTGACACTGGCCCTGGCGATGCGGCGGCGGCGCGCGGCGTGAACAGTCAGTTTTTCTCAGCTGTTCCCGAGACGGCGCCGGGTGCGGCGGTGCCCGTCGGGCCGGTTCCAATGCCGGGTGCGCTCGTCGGTGTTTGCGTCAGGTGGAGCTTGTCGAGTTTGGGCGCGATGACAACGCGGCAATAACCCGCACTGCCATTATTATTAAAATATTCCTGGTGGTAGCCTTCCGCCTTGTAGAAGGTCGTGGCGGGGAGAATCTCGGTGACGATGGGGTCTTTGAAGTTTTTTTGCGCCAGAACCTTTGATTTTTCCGCCACAAGTTTTTGGGCTTCACTGGTGTAGAAGATGGCCGAGCGGTACTGCGTGCCGACATCCGCGCCCTGCCGGTTGAGGGTGGTTGGGTCATGCAAACGCCAGAACCATTCCAGCAAATCGGCGAACGGAAGCACCTTAGGATCAAATTTCACCTGGACGACTTCCGCGTGGTCCGTCAGTTCCGTGCACACCTGCTCATAGGTCGGGTTGGGGACGGTGCCGCCCATGTAGCCGCAAGTGACTTCCCACACACCGTCCACCCGTTCGAGCACGGCCTGGGTGCACCAAAAGCAGCCCGCGCCGAGTGTCACCGTTTCCAAATTGGCGGGCGGAGTTTTGTTTTTATTGGCGGAGGGGGCGGAGATGGCGGCAGCGGACATGGTGGTCGTAGGGTTGTAGAGATAAACTAAGGCAAAAACACCAGCCCCACCGGCGATGGCCAGCCACCCCAAGGCGGAACGGATAAGCGACGTGGAAGGCATGACTTTTCTTCGACAAGCATGGGGCGGAAAAGTTCTCCAAGCAATGTCAAAGGTTGGGCGGCAAATTAAATGAAACGCGTGATATATGCAGGCAAAGTTTATTTCAGCATTTTTTGCCTGCCATTATCCGTATGATAACAAGAGAGTTAAGGCTTGATGGATTTTCTGCTTTTGTTGGTCGGTTTTAGGATGTATTTTGAGGTCAAGACCTTACGGGCACCTCCGATGAGAACGAAAATGAGTCGAATTGCCGGTAGTGCTTCGCCGGCCCGCGGAGCCAAGAGCGTAAAACGACGCATGGGTGTTTCTGGGGCACGCCAAGCGAGGCAAGTAGCGAATCCGGCGGAAACCAAAACCGGTTCGGCCTTTGACCTGAATGCACTGCGCCGGGATGCCTATATCCTCTCGCAATTGCAAGACGGCGTGGTTTGCGCCGACGTGAACGGCATCGTCACCTATTGGAACAAGCCGGCGGAGCGCATCTTCGGGTGGAAGGCGAAGGAAATGCTGGGACGTTCCGTCTTTGAACGGCTGCCGCCCGGCGAGGCGCGGGCCTGGGGCCGGAAGCGTTTCGACGCGGTGATCAATGGCGAGAAATCTTTTGGCGTGCGCCATGACTATCATAAAGATGGTTCGCGCGTCTGGCTCGAGGTGCACTCCACCCGGATGGACGACGGCAAGGGCCACCCGGTCGGCATCGTCACAGTCGCGCGCGACGTGACCGAGCGCTACAAGACCGAGCAAAAATTCCGTGGGCTGCTCGAATCCGCGCCCGACGCGATCATTCTTATCAATGCGGACGGCAAAATTGTCCTCGCCAACGCGCAAATGGAAAAACTCTTTGGCTTCACCCGCGTGGAATTGCAGGGCAAACCCCTGGAGTCGCTGATGCCGGAACGCTTTCGGGCGTCTCATCTGAGCCATCGGGCCGTTTTTTTCGCCCAGCCGAAAACCCGTCCCATGGGCAGCAATTTGGAGCTTTTCGGCATACGCAAGGATGGCGGCGAGTTTCCGGTCGAAATCAGCCTTAGCCCGATCGAGATTGAAAACGAGACGCTCGTCTGCGCCTCCATCCGCAATATCGCTGAGCGCAAGCAGACGGAGGAAAAAGTCCGGCACAGTGAGGCGATGATGGCCGCGGCGCAGCATCTGGCGCATTGCGGCAGCTGGGAACTGAACTTGGAAAATTCCGACATCAACACCAGCTCGCTGCGTTGGTCGGACGAATGTTATCGTATCTTTGGGTTCGAACCGGGGTCGGTTGCCGTCACCAACGAGTTTTTTTTCAGCCGGGTGCCCGTCGAGGAACATGCCGCCATCACGCAGGCGGTGGCCGCAGCGATTGCCGGGGGCGGCGATTATTCCATTGAACACCGGGTGGTGCTGCCCAGGGGTGAGGTGCGCCACGTCCACGAACAGGCCCGGGTGCAGGTGGACCAGCGCACCGGCCGGCCGATCAAGATGGTCGGCACCGTCCAAGACATCACCGAGCGGCGTAAGGTGGAGCTGGAGTTACGCCGCAGCGAGGACCAGTTCCGCTCCGCCATGCAACATTCACCCATCGGCATGGCGCTGGTGGCGCCCAATGGCCATTGGTTGAAAGTGAACGAGGCCTTGTGCGCGATTGTCGGCTACACCGAGCAGGAATTGCTCGTTTCCGATTTCCAATCCATCACGCATCCCGACGACCTTGATGCCGACCTCGGGCAGGTCCGGCGCATGTTGGCGGGCGCCATTAACACCTACCAGATGGAAAAGCGTTACGTCCACAAGGACGGGCGGTTCATCTGGATTTTGCTGAATGTTTCCCTGGTGCGGGATGATGACGGCCGCCCGCTTTATTTCATCTCCCAAATCCAGGACATCACGATTCGCAAGCAAGTCATGGAGGAATTGGTGAAGGCCAAGGAGGCAGCCGAGGCCGCGACCCGCACCAAGTCGGAATTTCTGGCGATGATCAGCCATGAAATCCGCACGCCGCTGAACCCCATCCTTGGCGCCGTGCAACTGCTCCTCGGCCAGGAGTGCGCGCCGGAACAGAGCGAGCTTTTGAAAATCATCCAAAACGCCGGCGAGCATTTGCTCACGCTGCTCAACGACATCCTCGACTTGGCGAAGATGGAGGCGGGCGCCGCCACTTTTATGACCGTCCCGGTGCAAATCGACGTTTTGGTGCAGGGCGTGCTCGATATCAAGCGGCAGAGCGCCCACGCCAAGCAACTGGAATTGCTCGCGGAATTGGACCCCAACCTGGCTTTTTGCTACCTGCTGGACGAGCCGCGCATGCGGCAAATCCTGCTCAACTTTGTCGGCAATGCGATTAAATTTACCCCGCAAGGCCGCGTGACCCTGCGGGTGGAGCGCCATCAGGTCGGACCGGGGCGGGATCAACTGCGCTTCAGCGTGCGCGACACGGGCATCGGCATTTCGGCGGAGCACGCCGCGCGGATTTTCGAACCATTTTACCAGGTGGACAGTTCGTCTTCCCGCCGCTACGAAGGCGCGGGCCTCGGGCTGGCGATTTGCCGGCGGCTGGTCGATTTGATGGGCGGCCAGATTGGCGTCGAAAGCCGCCTGGGTGAAGGCGCGAATTTTTGGTTTACCGTGTGGCTGGACCGCCGCCAGTCGCTCGCGGGCAGTGGCACGCCCTGGCCCGGGCCGCTGCCCGGCGCGGGCCAGCGCCGCATCCTGCTCGTCGAGGATGATGAGCGCACGCGCCTGGTGCTGGCGACGATGCTGGAACGGGCGGACTGCGAAGTCACCCCGGCGGAGACCAGCGCCGGCGCGCTGGCATTGTTTAATCCAGGCGCCTACGACCTGGTGTTGATGGATTTGCGGCTGCCGGATTTGGATGGCAGCGCCACCACTTCGTTGTTGCGCCAGCGCGAGCGCCTGGCCGGGGTGCGCCCCACGCCGATCATCGTCCATGGTGACCCGGCGGAAAAGCAACAACTCCACGCCGCAGAGCAAGCCGGCGCGAATGGTTTTTTGGCCCACCCCGTTCGCCAGGTGGATTTGCTGAAGCTGCTCAACCGCCATGCGCCAACGGCGACGGCCGGGAAATTCGAGGGCGATGACCTGCCGTCGTCGGGCCTGAGCTGCATCGGGTAAGGCGCGCGCGTTCTTGCCTTTGGCGTCCGGGGCGGCGAGAGTCGCGGCTGACCATGACGCCGCCGCCGCTGGACATGCAATTGATTGGCCGGGAACTCGCCCTGCGCTGGCCGGATGGCGCGGAGGATTTTTTCCCCGCGGAATTTTTGCGCGCGCGTTCACCGAGCGCGGAAAACATCGGCGAGCGCGACATCTTCGGCCAGCAATACGGCGGCGACGGACCGAAGAAATTCCCCGGCGTGGAAATCCTCGGCTGGCAGCCGATGGGCAACTACGGCGTGGCGTTTACCTTCAGCGACGGCCACAAGACGGGCATCTACACCTGGCAATACCTCCGCGCGCTGGGTGAGGAAATTCGCGGTGAAAGTTAATTCGAAAATTGGAAATGGGCCGGCCAGAACTTAAAAAAGTGAGCGTTTGTTCACTATTGGAATGGGAGGTTCTCGAGGGAAGCGAGGGCGGGCGTCACCGTGAGGCGGTGTGGCAGGCGTGACGCGGTTAAATTTTAATAAATTATAATATTATCAATAAAGATGCTTTTGGGTCGTTGTGGTCGATGACATTTTACTCAGGGGGAAATGTGAAACCTGACCCCTTTTGGGCCTCGAATAATGTTCCCAACTCAGGTTCTCGGCAAAACCCGTCGCCGGGGTGTAATTGCCTCCGGTTCGCACGGTTAATTACAAAACTTAAAACCTGACCCCTTTTTTGCCTTATCAGTAATGTGCCGATTTGGCTGGCAGGAGCTGAACCCCATATTCAAGTGCGACAGTTTCCACACGCATCCATGCTTCGGGGGTATTGATTTTATCGAGTCGAGCTAAAGCATCCTTGGCACCGACGCTAGACGGCTTTACTACGGAAAGCGCATATTCCCCGACAGCACCCAAGCCGCTAAATGGCGTATCTGACCGTTCTGCCGTTTGGAGATAATTTAGCCAAGCAAGACGAAATGGTTCGGGACAATCGGATGTTGAAATGCCCTCCAAGGCGAGAAGGTATTTCTTGTCAGAAAATACGGGTTGCCTATGAAGTAAGGCTGGGCGACCATTGAGCATTACCCTCGCCTCAGAGTGCGCACTGTTCGCCTGCGTGAAGACGGCCACTATCGCTTGACTTTGGCGGGCTCTCACTTGCATCCGAATGACGACATATCCGAGGAAAATTGCGAAGACTGCGAGTGTAAGGAAAATAACTTTTCTCATAAATTTAAACTTAACCCCCTCCTCCGAACCAAGACAACTCTCAAAAAACAAATTCCTATTAGTTAAGGCGGGCCGGGGACGTCCCGCCCTACCAAGGGGACAAAGGCATAGAGGTGGACGGAAGTATTTTGAGTTCATCGGCGGTGAAAGTGTTCGGGGTGATCTCCGTGACAATCATCTA
>Ga0206864_1175_pt1 | contig 20352 bp, 15 predicted proteins | sample Alteio_BWOrgCont_42_FD_152632 | JGI IMG/M metagenome (GOLD analysis project Ga0206864, IMG submission 152632) | Enriched cells from forest soil in Barre Woods Harvard Forest LTER site, Petersham, Massachusetts, United States -... | ecosystem: Environmental > Terrestrial > Soil > Temperate forest >...
GCTGCCCTTGGTAATGGTTTCATCTTTGGTAATAAAATAATACACAAATGCAGCCACCGTAAGCAAAAAGTACATGGGGTAAATGCGGGCCACGCGGTTTTTAAGGTATGTGATCAAAAACCCCGATAGCACAAAGAAAATACTTACCCCGATATGAAACTCACCAAAAAAACGCTGAATAATATGCGGAAATGTACCGTCAAATATATAGCAGAAATGGGATATAAATACAAGGTAAGCTGCCATTGCACGTATCCCCGTTAACGCTGGTATATAATTTTGTAATGATTTTTGTGACAAAACCGCTTTAGTTATAAATTAATTTCTAAGATAGTTTATTTCGTGGATGTTTACGTAAAATATGCGGTTATGTTGTCTGACCGGGATTAAGGAGATTTGAGGGATTATCTGGATAAAAAGCTTAAAAGCAAGCATCAGAAAAATCTATAAAATCCGTTTAATCCCGGTCAATACTTCGATCCCTGCACAACCCCCCGCTCTAATATTTTCTGATCTATATAATACTGAATTTCTGATTTTTTGAGCCCCCAGTTTGGCGCTATCAGCAATTCCATATCACTAAGGCCAAAGAGGCGCTGGATCACAAGGTCGGGACGAACAAGGGGAAGGAACTCGCATAAAAAGTTGGCATACTCATCGAGTTCAAAAACCTTAAATGGCTGGCGCTTGTATTTTACACCCATAACCGAGCCTTCTACAATGTGCAGGTGATGAAACTTCACAAATTTTATCTGCGGGAAACGGTTGATCTCATCGGCATAACGCAGCATCATTTCGTGCGTTTCCCATGGAAAGCCGAAAATGGTATGCACACAAACATCCAGCTTGCTGTTCTCCACAAGTTTTAAGGCCTTTACCAAATCTTCATGGCTGCAGCCACGGTTAATCTGTGCCAGGGTATCGTTATATATCGATTCCATACCCATTTCCAGGTCGACATCAAAACGGTCGGTATAACTTTCAAGCAGTGCCACTTTTTCAGCATCGATACAATCCGGGCGTGTACCTATCGACAGGCCAACAATATCTTCAGTATGATAGCTCAGGGCTTCGTCATACATCATTTTCAGATAATGCGCCGGGGCATAAGTATTAGTATTTGGCTGAAAATAGATGATAAACTTATCGGCTTTATTGCCTTTTCGGGCACGCTCAACACCCTGTATGACCTGCTCACGAACAGAGGGGTTGTTGCGCGATACAGACGGGGTAAATGAATCCACATTGCAATAAGTACAGCCGCCATAGCCTTTTGATCCATCACGGTTAGGGCAGGTAAAACCACCATCAACAATTACCTTGAACACCCGCTGCCCGTTATATTTTTCGCGCAGCCATGCCCCATAATTGTTGTAGCCTTTGTAGCTTTGTTTTACTGCTTCTTCTGACATCCCCATTTGCGGCAAAGATACGGATTATTGTTATGCTGCGGCAGGCCGATGCATGCGGACAACAGTAAACGCATTAAAATTGTTTAAAGTCCAATTAGGAGGCACCTACCGGAGCCAAGTATCGTTATTAGATCGTTTCTATAAACACGTGACTCCGATGGAGTCGAAACAACCGATATTAAAGGGTCAAAAAACGCTCCGGAGGAGCATCGTGTTTATAGAAAACATATAAATAAATTTTCCTGGCTCCAGCGGAGCCTCCTTTAACGAACTAAAATAAAGTGCTAATAGCTGAAATTCCATGAATGATTTTAATGCGTTTGCCCTAATCCCGACAAAGGCACTTACGTTTACCCCGCGGGGACTTCAGTATGACACTCTTGTTTATTTGTCATTATCACCCCCTCAAATTGGCCGTTTCTCCCACTGCTGCTAAACATTTACCAGCTAACTTTGGTTTATTAATAAACCAATAAATTACAAATATGGCAACGACAAGCAAATCAATACACGGAGGGAGTGCGGGGCAAAAGATTACCCCATTTTTATGGTTCGACGGTAGAGTAGAAGAAGCGGTAAACTTTTATACCTCTGTTTTTAAAAACTCGGAAGTAGTTAATATGAACAGGCTGCCCGCTGAGGCGCCAGGGCATACTGGAAAAGTAATGGTAGCCACTATAAATCTTAGCGGGATTGAATTTATGCTGCTGGATGGTGGGCCGATGTTTAAGTTTACCGAAGCCATTTCGTTTTTTGTGCATTGTGAAGACCAGGAAGAGGTCGACCATTTTTGGAACGAATTAACAAAAGATGGCGGCCAGGAAAGTCAATGCGGCTGGCTAAAAGATAAATATGGTGTATCATGGCAGATAATCCCCAACGCTTTGGGTGAATTGATGGGCGATCCAAACCGCGTAAAAGCCGGCAACGTGATGAAAGCAATGCTGCAGATGAAAAAGATTGATATTGCCGGGTTGCAGGTGGCGTATGATAAAGAATAGGTTAGTTTGCAGTGCGCAGTTGGCAGTTTGCAGCAGTGGGGGTGCGGGTACATTATTACCAACTATGAACTATGAACCATGAACCATGAACTATGAACCATGAACCATGAACCATGAACTATGAACCATGAACTATGAACCATGAACTATGAACCATCACCCATGAACTAAATATTATGCAAGCATAGTTTTTGCAAGATTTATTTATGTTAATTTTGCAATGACTAATTATTGCCGCCATGGAAAGCATTGTTCCCTATCATTCAAAATACAAAATACGTTTTGTAACAGCCGCTTCATTATTCGATGGGCATGATGCCACCATTAATATTATGCGCCGCATTTTGCAATCCTCGGGTGCGGAGGTGATCCATTTAGGGCATAACCGCTCGGTTGAGGAGGTGGTGAACTGTGCTATACAAGAAGATGTGCAGGGTATTGCCTTAACCAGCTACCAGGGCGGTCATGTGGAATATTTTAAATACATGTTTGATTTGCTGAAGGAACGCGGTGCAGGTCATATTAAGATATTTGGGGGCGGCGGCGGCGTGTTTTTACCCCATGAAATAAAAGAGCTGCAGGATTATGGCATCACCCGTATTTACTCTCCCGATGATGGCCGTACCATGGGTTTGCAGGGCATGATCAATGATATGCTCCAAAAATGCGATTTCCAGGACAAAATAAAACTGAACGGTGAGCTTAAACACCTGCCCGAAAAAGATATAAAGTCTATCGCTACCGCGATCAGCATCGTAGAAAACTATCCTAAAGAAGCAAGTCACTTTTTATCAGAAGTACATAAGATCATCAATACCAGTTTTACCCCTGTTATAGGCATTACTGGTACAGGCGGTTCGGGCAAATCATCATTGGTAGATGAAATAGTGCGCAGGTTTTTGATGGAAACAGATAAAACGCTGGCCATTATTTCCGTTGACCCATCCAAACGTAAAACAGGCGGCGCTTTATTAGGCGATAGGATCAGGATGAATGCTATTAATAGTCCGCGGGTGTATATGCGTTCGTTGGCAACAAGGCAGGCTAATCTGGCTTTATCCAAACACGTTCAGGAAAGTATAGATATATGCAAAGCGGCAGGGTACGACCTGATCATTGTGGAAACATCGGGCATCGGGCAATCGGATACTATGATCACGGATTATTGCGACTTGTCACTTTACGTGATGACCCCTGAATTTGGCGCCGCCACCCAACTGGAAAAAATTGACATGCTCGACTTTGCCGACATGGTGGCCCTCAATAAATTTGACAAACGAGGCGCGTTGGATGCTATCCGCGATGTGCGCAAACAATATAAACGCAACCACCAGCTTTTTACTGCTAAAGACGAGGACATCCCGGTTTACGGCACCATGGCCTCGCAATTTAACGATCCCGGCATGAATACGCTGTTTACCGAATTGATGAAAGCCATCAAAATAAAAACGGGCGTCGATTTTATGGAGGGGCAACGTGAAAAATTAAAGGTTAAAGGTGAAGAACCGGAAAAGATATACATCATCCCGCCGGATAGGGTACGTTACCTTGCCGAAATTGTTGAAAGCAGCGTTGCGTATAAACAATGGGTGAATGAGCAGTTCAAAATTGCGCAGCAACTATTCCAGGTACAGGGGACAATAGAATTATTAAACCTACAGACAGAGACGCAAAGTATTGCGACTCTGCAGGCTATTCGAAAGCACCTCGAAGAACACCTGCATCCTGAATGTAAGCGCCTGCTAAAACACTGGCCCAAAACCATAAAACAATATACCGCCGAAAACTTTATTTATAAAGTACGGGATAAAGAGATCAAACAGCCGCTTTATTATACTTCATTATCCCAACTGCGCATCCCTAAAATTGCTTTGCCTAAATATGAGGCATGGGGTGATATTTTACGCTGGCTGCTTACCGAAAATTTGCCGGGCGAATTTCCATATACTGCTGGTGTATTCCCCCTAAAGCGAGAGGGAGAAGACCCAACCCGAATGTTTGCCGGTGAAGGCGGCCCGGAGCGGACAAACAAACGGTTTCATTATGTTTCTCTTGGGCAACCGGCTCATAGGTTATCTACTGCTTTTGATTCAGTTACCCTCTATGGTGAAGATCCGCATACCCGCCCGGATATTTATGGTAAAATAGGCAATTCCGGGGTGAGCATTGCCACGCTGGATGATGCTAAAAAGCTGTACTCCGGGTTTGATCTTTGTCATGCCTCAACATCGGTATCCATGACGATAAATGGCCCTGCGCCAATGCTCCTTGGCTTTTTTATGAATGCGGCTATTGACCAGCAATGCGAAAAGTATATCACCGAACATAAACTGGAGCATTTGGTGGAGGCGAAGTTTAAGGAGGTGTATGATGATAAAAACCTATCCCGTCCGCGTTACGATGGTGATCTTCCGAATGGAAATAACGGTTTAGGTTTGGCACTCCTCGGCCTCACCGGCGATCAAGTACTCCCCCCCGATGTTTACGCAAAAATAAAAGCCTATGCCATCGCCACCGTTCGCGGTACGGTACAGGCGGATATTTTAAAAGAAGACCAGGCGCAAAATACCTGCATTTTTTCTACCGAGTTTGCTTTGCGCATGATGGGCGATATACAGCAATATTTTATCGACCAAAAAGTTCGGAATTTTTATTCGGTTTCTATTTCCGGCTACCATATTGCCGAAGCTGGGGCAAACCCGATAACGCAGTTGGCCTTTACTTTGTCAAATGGATTTACCTATGTAGAATATTATTTGAGCCGTGGGATGCATATTGATGATTTCGCGCCAAACCTGTCGTTCTTTTTCTCCAATGGCATTGATCCTGAATATTCGGTAATCGGCCGTGTGGCAAGGCGGATATGGGCCAAGGCGGTTAAAAATAAATATAAGGGTAATGACCGTTCCCAAAAACTAAAGTACCATATCCAAACCAGCGGGCGCTCGCTTCATGCACAGGAAATTGATTTTAACGACATCCGCACCACCCTGCAGGCTTTGTATGCCATATATGATAACTGCAACTCGCTGCATACCAATGCTTACGATGAAGCCATAACCACTCCTACCGAAGAATCGGTACGCCGGGCAATGGCTATCCAACTGATCATTAATAGGGAACTTGGCCTTGCAAAAAATGAAAACCCGATACAGGGCGCTTTTATTATTGAAGAATTGACCGACCTTGTTGAAGAAGCCGTATTAGCCGAATTTAAAGCTATAAATGATCGCGGCGGTGTATTAGGCGCTATGGAAACCATGTACCAGCGCAGTAAGATACAGGAAGAATCGCTTTATTACGAAACCCTTAAACATACAGGCGAATACCCAATCATCGGCGTGAATACCTTCCTTAATAAAAAAGGTTCGCCAACCATTGTGCCATCCGAAGTGATCCGCGCAACCGAAGAGGAAAAGCAATTCCAGATTGCAGCTTTGCACGAGTTTCAGCACCGTAATGAGCAGAACATCCCGCAGCTGCTAAAAAATCTGCAGCATACAGCAGTCGCCGGCGAGAATATTTTTGAAAGTTTAATGGAAGCCTGTAAGTATTGTTCACTGGGACAAATCTCGCATGCTTTGTACGAGGTTGGGGGGCAGTACAGGAGGAATATGTAGGTGGTTGGTGATTGGAGGTTAGAGATTAGGTGGGAATTTTGTTCATTACTGAATATTATTTTCTAATTTTATTTTTGACAAATACGCAAACCTTATCACAAAATATGGAGGTAGAATATCAGAACACCAAAAAAGATCATGTTGAATTTATTAAACTTAATGCCCTAAACGGATTTAAAAAAAGGTTGGGCGTTGTTATTGTAGTCACACTACTTTTGACATTAATGTTCAGCATAAATTCTTTTAATTGGCTGACTTTTTTAATTGAAGAAAGCGTTTCTTTGATCGCTATTTTTTCAATTTTTTACTTTATCCCCCTGCTTCGGTCTCTAATAGATTTGAAAAAAGTTCTACCGGAAGGGCAATTAATTATTCCAAGGAAGAAGTTAATTATCACTGATAACGGGCTATCAATCGAATCGGAAAATGAAGCTTCGACTTTCAATTGGGAAAGTATTGCTTCAGTTCATTCAAGTCAAAGGTTCATTTACTTCTTTCTTGCTGATAGAAAATACTTGCTTCTTCCAAAACGAAATTTTACGTCTGAAAGTGAAATAATTAATTTTTTAGGGCTGGTTCAAAACAAGATCATAAAAACGGGGAGCTATTCTATGTCAGCTCTTATTGAGCGAAGTAAACCACCGTATTTATTAGGGTTATTATGTATAATCCCGTTAATTGGAGCAGTAGTGGGTTTTGCGCTACTCCTTTATGGTATCTTTAAATACAAAGATAAATGGCTAATTATTATTGGTATAGCAGGTATTGTTTGGACGGTATTTGTTTATTCAAGTTTAAATTATCAGACTCAAAATAGCAAGAACGCACGCGAGGGGTTAGCCGAGGCGTCTCAAATGCAAATAAACAGCTTGTTTAAGAATATAGAGTTTTATAAGCTTAAGTATGGGGTATATCCAGACAGTTTGCAACAAATTAGCAAGGAGGATCAAATGGTTTGGATTGATGATCCGCTTCAATCTTTTAGCTCCGATAAAAAGAAAAATACAAAATTCAACTACCAAAAAGTTGGTAACCATTATTATTTGTTTTCATCAGGTATCGACGGCATTCCAAATACCAAAGATGATATTTACCCACAGGTTGCCAAAGCTGATAGTGCCAAATTTGGATTGATCAGGAAATCATATTAAGGCATACCTCACCTATGCTTCAGCGCCGGCAGCGTTGCAAATATATCCCACAAAAAATGCACGATCATCAGCACCTTAATATTCCTGTATTTTTGATAATAATAGCCGAAAACCAACCCGAATAAAGTGGTAAAGATCAGTTCGCCTACGTTTTTATAGCCTAAATGCACTGCTGCAAATAATAATGAAGAAATAAGGATTGGCAGAAATTTATTCCTGATAAGTAAGGATAACCGGCTGATCATATACCCTCTGAAAATAAATTCTTCGGTTACCCCTGCGGTAAATGCCGTGAACACCAGCAAAACCGGGTACTGTCGCATCGACTCGTTCATTTTAAGCATCGTTACGTTTTTTTCGCGCAAGCCTAACCAATAGGGAATATGCGCTATTGCGCCGTCTGCAAAAAGTATTAAAAATAAAACAGCAATGGATGCGATATAAAACCCAAAATTGTTGGCTTCTTCATCCCACATCAAAAACCGCTGTACTTCGGCCTGCCTGGCATATATAAACATTAAGCCCAGCACGCCCCATATCAAAAACCGGGACAAAGTAAAACGGTAAGTAAAACTTTGGGTGGGTGAACCAAAGACCATCGATAGAAAAGGAGATAACAGGAATGGCAGTAGAATACCCAATACCATTAATGCATAATATCGCCTATTAATAACATCGGTATCCTGCATAAATTATTCCTTGTCTGGTTTTTCCATCCTATCACCTTACTTCTTAATTTTTAACTCTTGGTTCCTGGCTCTTGACTCTTGGTTCTTTCTTCATTTCTCTTTCGCTACAAAGTCATTCATCACTGCTTCCCTTATAAGTGCAGGGGGCAAAATGCCCTGTGAGAGGATAAAGTCGTGAAAACGCTGCTGGTTAAATTTATCGCCTAAGGCTTTCTCGGTATCTTTACGCAGGTTCACCAATTTGGTAAAACCATAAAAATAACTGTTGGCCTGGCCTGGCGCCCTTAAAGTATAACGTTCAACTTCCTGTTTTGCAAAAGCATGCGATTGTACCACATCCTTCATCAGCAAATCCAGTGCTTGTTGCTGGGTAATGGTGCCCGCTTGTAACTCAGGGTCTAAAAATGCCCGTGCAGCGCGCAGGAGGCGGTAATCTAAGGATACCAACTGGCCTTCAACCGGCATATATGGCCTGGTGATGTATTCGGAGTATAACCCCCAGCCTTCCACATTGGTGGAGTTAAAAGCAAAAAGCGCCCGTGCCTGCGAGACGCCTTCTTCCACCATTTTATCAAACTGCAGTTCGTGACCGGGGCGGGCTTCGTGCGCTATGATCGTCCATGAGGCAGCGTCGAAGGTAAAATCGTCGTATTTATCCACCTTTTCGCCGGGAGCGGGCGGCATATTCAAAGGCAATACAAAAACGCCGCGCTGGCCTGTATTATTCAAAAATGGCGGCGGCACCATGTGCGGCGCAGGCTGTTGCGCTGTTTCAGCTTCAGAGGCCAGCCTGATAATGGCAGGCCTGTTTGGCAAAGTAACCAGGTGGTGCTCCCGGATGATGGCCTCAATATCGGTTAGGTGCCTCCTGTACAACGGCATAATGGAGTCGCCGATGATCTGGTCTTTTTTCAGAAATTTCATCACCTCCCTGTAGTCGGCCGAAGGCAGGTTATACTTCTTAGCAACGTCTTCTGCCAGCGGTTTCATCTGGTTTTGGATATCGGTAAAAGCGGCATGGGCCATTTTTGCAATTTCAGCAGGCGGGATATCAATGCCGTACCCCTCCAAAGCAAGTTTATATTCCTCAGGCGGAAGTCTGAAATCGGTGCGCGCTTTTGGTAATAGGTTGGCAGTTATCCAGGCATCGTAATCTTCTAATTGTTTTTTAATGGCCGCGTAAGGCCGTTCCCAGCCAGTAAGCTGATATTTTTTAAACAGTTCTTCAATACCGCTCACAATGTTTGCGTTATGTGCAAGCTCAACTTCCATCTGCTGTTTTGATGGATAGATCATATCCGGTTTTAGCATTTGTTTTGCAATGCGGTCCTGTAAAATAGCGATGGTGGGCTGGTACCCGTTGACGATTCCTGCATATTTGCTTAAGCGAATAACTGCCGCGTTGTGCCGTTCGGCAGGAGTTTGATCGTCCAGTAAAGTTTGTATGCCACTGAATACTACTTCAGTAGCATTCATGAACGATACTTTCTTATTTAAGTTAAAGTCATCCTGCCTGAAACCAAGTTCCGACTTGTTGATCAAGATGTCGATATCCTGCCTTACAGCGGAATTTGTTTCCTTTTGTTTTGCCTGTTTTAGTAAAGCCACTGCATCCTGGTCTTCTTTACGTTCCGCCATTAAATTAGCAAGCGTTGGTACAGATATCAGCGTATCGTAATAGGCAAACCCTTGTTGTGAGCCAAATTCCGGCGAATATTTTTTATCAATGTCCAGCATCATTTTGGTATAGCTGTTTGATTTTACTATCCAATCCTTGCCATCGGTGGGGCTGGTTTGAGCGTTGGCGGCAAGTGGAAGTAAGGCGGCAAAGGTGATTGCACAAAATTTTGCGGTTTTGTTAAGGCTTATCATTTGTTTGGGGTTTCATTTCTGTATAAAAATATATTTAAAAAGGATTAAAGCCTAATTTATGGTAAAATGGTATACGGCAAACGCTCAATTTTTTAACACAGAGAGCGCAAAGTGTTTCAAGAAGGCCACAAAGAATGTTATATTAGAACTATAAATAGGTTTTTCTCTCCGTGACCTTCGTGCCTCCTTTGTGAACTTTGCGGTTAAATCTTTTCAAGATAACCAACCGAAAACTTACCTTTAAAAACTAAAGCGAAAACTGTTTTACGAAATGATACAAGAGATAATAGAAGATAAAACTTTCACCAAAATTACAGCCGAAGCCATTACGGGTCGCAAAAGCACTTTCGAGAACTGTAAGTTTATAAGCTGTGATCTTTCTTATGCCGACCTTTCGGGAATGATTTTTATCGATTGCTATTTTGAAGGATGTAATTTATCACTCATCAAACTATCCGATACAGGTTTGCAAAACATACACCTTAAAGACTGCAAATTAACAGGCGCCGATTTCAGCAAAAGCCGCGATTTTTTATTTGAAGCCAATTTTAACAACTGTATTCTCGATAACGCCATCTTTTATAAAAAGAAAAATAAAGGCGCAAAATTTACAGATTGCTCCATGGTAGAAACCGATTTTATCGAAGCTGATCTTACCGATGCCCAATTCATCAATTGCAACCTTAACCGTGCTTTTTTTAACCGTACTACTTTAAAAAATGCCGATCTGCGTACATCCTATAATTTCATTATTGATCCGGATACTAATAATTTAAAAAAGGCAAGATTTTCGGTGCATGGTTTGGCGGGGTTATTGGCGAAGTATGATATTAGGATTGAGGGGTAGCAGGGCTGTTACTAAATACTTCCGCAATCGGCATTCCGACTTCCGCATTCTTTACAGCATCTTTTTAAACCTCACTAATTCACTAACTCACTAATTCATCATTGCTTCTTAAAATCCAAATCCTGGAAATCAAAGCTAAAATCAGTTAAAGGCGAAATGGCTTTCAGTTTTAACCCGGTGGCTTTTCCTTTCTCATCAAACGAGAACAGGGTGAAAGCGTCCGCGACCATACTACGGTATGCCCATTTAATTACGAATGTATTGCCCTTATACAATAGCATAGGCCCCCGCAGCTGTGGTGAGCGTTTGGCAGCTATCCAAAGGCCGCCATTTTTTATGCTGATAACTACATCACCAAGCCAGTTATCGTGGTAGGTACCGGTATATAATGAAGCGTCAACTTTAGCTGCATCCGCTTTGCTCGCTTCAACTTGTTTATAAGCATCCTCAAGCACTTTATCCGCGCCTGCCTGCGATGCCTTTACTCTGTCTGAATATGTTTTTACCCAATCGCGGCCGGTGATCCCGAAATAGCTGTCCTTGATCTGGTTGCCGATGGCTGAGAACGCCGCGCCGGATTCCTGGTTGGTTAAAACAATAATGCCCAGCTTTAACTCGGGCACAAGGTCAACCAGGGTAACCATCCCATCAATACCGCCGGTATGGCTTACCTCTTTGTAACCATGCGCGTCCCTAAGTCCCCAACCTAATCCGTAAGCACTAAAATGCGTATTATAAGGCGTAGGCCCCATCGCCACCGGTGTAATGGTTTGCGGCGACCACATTTCCCAGTGAATAGCTTCACTGAATAGTTGTTTACCGTCCCCATATTTGCCATTGTTCAGTTGCATTATAACCCATTTGCTCATATCCGTAACGTTGGAATTTATTCCTCCGGCAGCATTGCCGGTGGTATTAATAAAATTCGGAATGACGACCACTTTTCCATCTACCGGGGCGTGGGCAGCGGCTGAATTGGAGCGGTCTTTTACTCTTTGGAAAGATGCCACACTGTGGTCCATGTGCAACGGTTTCATAATGCGTGTTTCTATAAAATCCTCCCACGGCATACCCGATACCCTGGCAATTACCTCACCAGCAACTTTATATAATTGGTTATCATAATCGAATTTGCTGCGGAAACTCGAAGCAGGTTTAAGATACCGCAGGTTATGGATCACATCCTTCATGGTAAAATCTGTAGAATCCGGGAAATCCATCAGGTCGCCGGCGCCCAGCCCCAGGCCGCTGCGATGGGTAAGCAAGTCCCTGATGGTAAATTCAGCAGTTACATAAGGGTCGAACATTTTAAACTCGGGGATATAGTCGGTCACCTTATCATCAAGTTTCAGTTTGCCTTCGTCAGATAAAATCCCGATGGCCGCCGCAGTAAACGCCTTGCTGTTTGATGCAATGCCAAACAGCGTGTTTTCGTCCACTTTTTTATGCGTATTTAAGGATGCGTAACCATACCCTTTGGCAAATATCATTTTATCGTCTTTAACAATGGCCACAGCAATGCCAGGCACATCAAATGTTTTCAGGGTGCGCTCCACCAGGCGGTCGATGGAATCGGGGGTTATTACCTGCGCATTTGCCGTACTAAATGCTGCTAAAAAGCACAAAAACAAGGCAATAAATTTTAGTTTTTTAAATAGAAAAGGCTTATGTGATGGCATAACAAATGAGTAATTTAAGAATTAAACATACGAATAATTAGGGAGTTTACCCGAAGACTTTCGAAGTTTTTAAAACTTCGAAAGTCTGGTCCAACGATGTCCTGCTGCGATTAACTAATCTCTAACCTCCAACCACTAATCTCTACTTCAATATCTCCGCTATTGGCAAAAGCTTTTCATCAATCTGCCCGTTAATAATAGAAACATAATAAGTATTGCTCTTATCATCAACGGCAACCGACTTGATGTACTTTTCGTTTTCAAACACTATCCCTGCCAGGTCATCAATGGCATAGCCTGCATTTAGTTTTCCTTTTAAAATGTTATCAAAATAAAGCGGCTTGCGTAATGGCTCGCTGTGGTAATGCGGGCAATGGCTGGTTTGAATAAAGCCCAAACCTTTTACAATGGATAAGTCCCTCGGCCTCGAATCGGTAGTGCCGCCCTGGAACCAGCATAAGGAACCGGCGCTGCCGCCTGCTAGTACAATCCCTTTATTATAGGCTTTTCTTAATACAGTATCAATGCCCTGGGCCTTCCATATCGCCATCATGTTAAGGGTATTACCGCCGCCAACAACTATCGCATCCATGCTCAACAGGTTTTCCTCAAAGGTTTTTGGCTCGGTATAGGAAGCTACAAATGCCATCTGAACATAAGGCCGCATAGGCAGGTCTTCACAGGTTTTATACCAGGCAAGGATAGTATTGGCATTATCGGCAGAGGCAGTGGGCAAAAAGCATATCCTCGGGTTATCTTTTTTTGTTAAGGCGATCACATACCGCATAAATGGTTTGGTAAAACCTCCCCCATAGGCGAAAATAGTACGTGTAACATCGGTTTTTGTATTCATCTGTGCTTTCACCGCAAAACAAACGGCTGTTAATAAAATAAAAGTAAATATTTTTTTCATCCTGGAAATTATTGGGGCACAAATATATATTATTATGGCCAATAGCATTTTACATAATGTTCTATCTCAAAAGGAAATTGCTTTTTAAATAAATAAGCGGCTTTTTATAGCTATGGATTTCAAACTTAGTGTGTTCGAAAGATCAAAAAAATATCTTTTGTCATTCTGAGTTCCAACCAGGGGATACCCTGGAAAAAATAGTAATGACATGTGAAAAAAGTATACTGATAATCAGTCGCTTGCAATCATGTCATTATAACGCAGTGAAGAATCTTCTCCAATATACCGTAAACGCGTGCTTTTCCATAGCAGAAGATCCTTCGCTATCGCTTAGGATGACAATTAGGATAAACTGCCGCTGTAAACTGCATCCTGCAAAAATGCCGTTCATATATTTAAGCGCATTTCTTAACCACATGATAATTTAATAATTATAATTTTGTGTAACATAACTGTAACATCCGTGAAGGTTGTACATCTAAATGTTACCAATAAAAAAAGAACGGTCAGGTAAAATACCATCTGTATAATAATTGTCTGCCTGTTATAAAATCAATAAAAAAACATGAAAAAAATACTGATAACACTAACTGCGGTAATTGTACTTGCTGCGGGTTGCCAGCAAAATCCGCCGTCGCAAAATAATGTAACCATTGAAAACTCTGCGCCTGCCGGTTTTGATGTGAACAAACTGGCACAATTGGTTAAAACAAGCACTGATCCGCAAACGCTTGAAAAAGGGATTAATGATCCCAATAATCATATCAATAACCTCGACCTGGATAAGGACGGGAATATTGATTATCTTAAAGTTGAAGAAAACGGTCCCAACAGGCTGAAGGTGGTTGATGATGTGAGCGATGCTGATTCGGTAACCGTAGCCCGGATTAAGATTGACCCGGATAGCATAAATCATACGGCAGACATGAATGTAACGGGCAATCCCCAATACGCTGGCGATAACAATTATTATCACTCCTCCTTTTCGTTTACCGACTTTTTGCTGCTTAGTTACCTGATGCGTCCGCACCCCTATTACATGCCTATGTACCATTATGGGTATTACCCGTCATACTATACACGGGTACGTACAGTAAGCAACTTCAGGCCAACTACATCTCCGGCAATGTCATCACGGATGAGCCGGAGCAGTTTAAGTAATCCGGGCAGGTCGCAGCGATCATTTAGCAGCCGGGGTTCAGGGCCTGTACGTAGCGGTGGTTTTGGGCACAGCAGTTCCGGGAGATCGGGATTTGGGCGCAGCCGGGGATTTGGAAGACGGAGATAATGTATACACGAATTTATTAAACACTAATTTCACGAATTGGGTCGAATTTTCACGAATTCAAGCAAATTTATGAATACTAATTTTCACTAATTTATTGGCACGAATTTTCACGAATGAGAATGAATTTTCACGAATTTTGGCTGATGAAAGTCAAATTCCATCTTAATTAAAATGAACAATTAACTTAACATCTAAATTTTAAATATAATGAGCATATTCGACAGGTTATTCCGCATAGGGCAGGCAGAAGCCAATGCTGCGGTTGATAAAATGGAAGATCCGGCAAAAATGGCCGAACAGATACTTCGCGAACTAAGATCAAATTACCAGCAGGCCATACAAGGCGAAGCTGAAATAAAAGCGCTTGCCCTTCAGCACCGTGCAAGCGAACTGCAATACCGCAACAGCGCCGACGACTGGGAAAAAAAGACCAATGATTTATTGGACAGGATTGAAACCAAACAATTAGACGAGGCAAAAGGCAATGATTTGGCCAATAAGGCAGCCGAAGCCCACCAGGCAGCAGCAAACGAAGCCGATCAGTTTGCAAAAATGGCCGAAAAGGAAGAAAGCGCCCTGGCCGTAATGGACTTAAAAATAAAACAAATAAAAGACCAGATAGCCCAAACAGAAAGCCAGGCGCAACTGATCAATTCCCGCGCTAAAACTGCTGAGGTTTCTGAAAAGATCAATAGAACACTATCAAGTGTGGATACCGATGGCTTGATGGCAACCCTGCACCGCATGGATGAAAAGGCATCGGCACAAGAGTTCCGTGCGGCCGCTTATGCGCAGATAGAGGATTCAACTATGTCAACCGAGCAGGAGATCAACAAGGCTTTGGGTACCGGTTCAACATCCAATGCTTTGGAAGCTATTAAAGCGAAGAGGACTAAATTGTTGAATTAATTTATTAATCTGCCACCCCACACGTCCAATGCTATTAAGTTAAGCGAAAATAAAAAAGCATATCGAATAATGAATTTTGAATGTCGAACGTCGAAGTTTACTTCATAATTCAATATTCGATATTCGGGGTTCGATATTAAATCTCTTGGCTTAATGACGCGTGAGTTTTTATAATTATACCACCATGTTTTTAACAGACGATAATAAAAAGACTTTTAAGGCCATCATCCTTTTAAACGAGATGGTTAATGGCACTCATAAATTTCAAACCGTTGCCAATGGCGATGATAGCGTGTTGGAGCCCTTGTTTATTGAGCTGATGTCTAAAGGATATGTACAAACCCAGGGCATTAATTATCAAATAACGGCAAAAGGGCAGGAGGTGTTCGACACTTTTATGAAGCGTTATACCGAATACCTGAAGGTATATGATATTTTCTCTTTCGTCGATCTGGAAAAAGGCGAATTTGCTTTTGCCCGCTATTTTGATTTTGACACTGACGAGGCCTGGGCTGATTTTACAAACGATGAACGTTTTGACGACCTGCGAATAGCGGTTGCAATCTTTAAAAAAATTGATCCGGCTGAAATTGTGTTTATGTCGTTTATAAATGAGAACAGGTTTGATACCACCTCAAATGGCTGGCAAATGGACCTGGTATCAGACAATGAATGGGCGACAATTGAAGACATCTGCAAAACAGCCATTAAACCCGAAGAAGTTGGCGAAGATGCCATGGTTGATATGATAAGCCAGGGCTCGGAACTGATGATCAAATTGCTGGAAGAGGAAATCAAACAAGAACAAAATACCGGCAATAATAGCGGTGATGTTGTTGAAGAAGAAACCGTTGAATATTACGAGCCCTACTACGATCCATATTATGTTTCACCAATATGGTTAGTGCCATTGTTTCTTTGGTAGTCATTGGTTATTATGTCATTGGTCATTGAGTCATTAGTCATTGAGTCATTAGTCATTGAATTTGCAGAGTTATAAGCAGCCCCAATGACTGATGACCTGTCAATGTCCTTTACTTAAGGGAGATACTTATTTTTATAAATCGTTTTTTACTACAGGTATAGGCCTCCTTTGTATTGTAGCGCTACAGGTGCTACACCCTGCTACAAAGCGCTACACGGCTGATAGTTAATAACTTAACCACTGTCAAAGTTTTGTCAGTGACAAAAACGTGTCACCATTTTTACAGATATTGCCCCGTTTAGCCAATCCAAACATGCAGGCGAACCTTAAGTAAACGACGTTGATTGGTCATTAGTCATTGAATCTGCAGAGTTATAAACAGCCCCAATGACTAATGACTAATGACCATTTATTCGCTTCTCAACGCCTTAATAGGGTTAGCGATAGCGGCCTTAATTGATTGAAAGCTTACGGTTAACAGTGCTATCACAATAGCAACCGCACCTGCTAATGCAAATATCCACCAGCTTATGGGCGCTACATAACTAAAATCTTCCAGCCATTTGCTCATGGCCCACCAGGCTATGGGCGAAGCAATTACTATAGCGATGACCACCAGCTTCACAAAATCTAACGACAAAAGCCGGGTAATGCTTTGTACGCTTGCGCCCAATACTTTGCGGATGCCTATTTCCTTACTCCGTTGTTCGGCCATAAAGGCGGCTAAAGCAAATAACCCCAGGCAGGCTATAATAATGGCAAGCATTGCAAAGCTGGTGAATATATGGCTCATGCGCTGCACATCGGCATACATATTGGCAAAGCGTTCGTCCATAAAAGTATAGCGGATGGGTTGGGATGGGGATAAGCTTTTCCACAAGGATGATATTTGGGCGATGGTATTTTGCATGTCGCCGCCGCTTACTTTTACCGAAACAATGGACGGGCTAATGCCATAAGTCATCGCCAGCGCGCCGATAGGCTGACGGAGCGACTCGAAATTAAAATCCTTTACAACGCCAATGATCCTCATTTTGTCGCCGTCACCATGGGTAATATTCTTACCGATAGGATTTTTAAGATTTAAATTTTTTATCATGGTCTGGTTCACAATCACCCCTCCGCTTTTGTCATTAACAGCAAAATTAGCCCCTTGCAAAAGCTTTATGCCAAATGTTTTCAGGTAATCATTATCAATAAGCCACAATTGTGAACTCACCCCGGCTTCAACTTTTGATTTTCCTTCATTATAAAGTAGGTTGCCATTTCGTTTAGTCCCTTCTATAGGCAAATAATCGCTTACAGAAACACTTTTTACCGATGACAGTTTCAACAGTTCGTCTTTAAGGTTTTTCACACCATTGTCACCAAGCGTATTGGCGCCCTGCAACATTACTACCTGGTCTTTATCAAAACCTATATCCTTATTAAGGATATACTTCATCTGGTTATAGATGACAAAAGTGCTGATGATCAAAATAATTGAAGCTGTGAACTGGAATACAACCAATCCGTTTCTCAATATTGAATTTTTGCTGCCAGTGCTGATGGAACCCTTCAACACACTTGCAGGTTTAAATGATGAAAGATAAAATGCGGGATAGACACCTGCCAATGTGCCTACTACTATTGAAGATATTAATATAACCGGTATAAACCACGGGTTTAGCCATGGCATAATTAATGATTTTGAAGCAAGTACATTAAAATATGGTAACAGCGCCCAGGTCAGCAATACCCCAACTATAAAAGAAAGTACGCTGTAAAGTAATGATTCTGCAAGAAACTGGTTAATAAGGCTGAAACGGGTTGAGCCTACTACTTTTCTTAGCCCTACTTCCTTAGCCCGGTTGGCAGATTTGGCGGTAGAAAGATTAATGAAATTGATACAGGCAATAGTTAATATAAATAAGGCCACAGCGCCAAACAGCCATATAAAGCGTATGTCGCCGTGCTTAAACTCATCCTGTATATCATAAGAGTATAAATGCATTTCGCTGATTGGCTGTAGCTTATATGATAGTTTTTGTAATTCTTTTGCAGCATCCTTGTAACTGATACTCAATAGTGCAGGTAAAAAGTAATTCTTATTGATGTCCGCAGTTATCTTTTTACTGAGCTGATCAATGTTCGTTCCCGGCCTTAATAATAAATAATCAGGATAATTGCTGGCATTCCAGTTTGTTTGCTCTCCCTTGTAAAACTCAACACCGTTAAGGGTCAATAAAAAATCAAATTGAAAGTCGGACGTTTTAGGAGGGTTTTCCATCACACCGCCGATTTTGTATGGCTTGGTTTGGTCATTATTCAGCAGCATAACCTTACCTACAGGATTTTGATTTGGGAAATACTTATCCGCTTTCCGTTTGGTTATCACCATCGTATTAGGCTCAATAAGCGCTTTTGTCCGGTCGCCGTACACCATTGGCATCTTCAAAATGTTCAGCAAATCCTCGTCGGCATAAGTAAAACCTTCTTCGTGGGTGTTTTCCACCTGGTCGGCACGCCGAAACTCGTTGCTGCCTGCTCCCGGGAAAAGTGAATTGGGCATTAAACGCGCAGATTTCTCTATCTCAGGAAAATCAGCTTTTAAAGCATTTGATATGGGCGCAGGGTAATCATCCCCTTTTTCAACTTTGCCGTCATGCGCGTAATATTCAACAAGCCGGTAAATGCGGTTAGTATCCGGGTATGATTGATCATAGCTGACCTCATCTTTAATATAAAGCCCGATCAATAAACAGGCGGCAATGCTCAATGCAAAGCCACCAATCTTGATGGCCGAATACATTTTTTGTTTACGCAATTGCCTTATGGCGATTTTTAAATAGTTCTTTATCATTTTATTTAGTCATTAAGTCATTTGGTCATTAAGTCATTGTGTCATTTGGTCATTTTTTATGATTATTTATCATTTATTCATTTTACCAATGACTTAATGACGCAATGACCTAATGACATTCTATTCGCTCCTCAAGCTTTTCACCGGGTTAGCCAATGCAGCTTTTATGCTTTGATAGCTAATGGTAATCAAGGCTATTAAAACTGTTGCAAACCCTGCCAGCAGAAATATCCATAAGCTTATGCTTATCCTAAAGGCAAATCCATCCAGCCATTTGTTTATAAAATACCAGGCAACGGGCGAGGCTATCAGGAAGGCGATCCCTATTAAGATCACAAATTCGTTTGCAAGCATCGCTGTTACATCGGCTACTGTTGCACCAAGCACTTTGCGAATGCCAATTTCTTTTTTGCGTTGCTCTGCAGTAAAAGTTACAAGGCCGAAAAGGCCCATGCAGGAAATAAAAATGGCAATCAGCATCGCGGCGTTCATTATTTGTCCGGTCCTTTGATCTTTCTCGTAAAAGCTTGCGATGGTTTTATCATAAAAACTGTAATCAAACTTTTTATCGGGATATACTTCCTTCCATTGACTTTCAATGCCGGCAATTGTATTTTTATAATCGCTCCATTGCTTATTTTTTGAAGATAGCTTTATATTGATCAACGTGCCATTTTTTATAGAACCTATTATTTCGACAGGGCTGATGGGTGCATACAACGAGTGGTTATAAAAGTCGGCCAGTACCCCAACTATAGGGCCGGTGCTATATGCGCGAAAATTAGTTTTAAACATATACCCACTTTCAACCATGTGCCCGATAGCATCGGCCGGGGTTTTAAAACCCAACTGCTTAGCACAGGCCTCGGTAATAAGAAATTCGTTTACAGAATCAGCTTTGGCCGTATTTGTGAGATTACGTCCCGCGAGCAGTTTCAGGCCATAGAGCGGAACATAATTTTCATCGGCAAATCGTTCGTCGGATAATATGGTGGCATTATTATCTTTCCGCCTGAAAAACCCTGGGCTTGAATTATTCAAGGCGGGGGGTTGGCGGCTGATACTTACTTTTTCTACACCAGAAAGCTGCCTTATTTTTTCAACTATAACATCCCGTTTAGCATCAGAATAATTTCCGTTTATGTTAATATTGACAATGGCATCTTTATTAAAGCCCATATCTTTATTAATGATATAGTGGATT
>Ga0206864_1176_pt1 | contig 20266 bp, 11 predicted proteins | sample Alteio_BWOrgCont_42_FD_152632 | JGI IMG/M metagenome (GOLD analysis project Ga0206864, IMG submission 152632) | Enriched cells from forest soil in Barre Woods Harvard Forest LTER site, Petersham, Massachusetts, United States -... | ecosystem: Environmental > Terrestrial > Soil > Temperate forest >...
ATAATGGTGCTGCCAAGCGAAACGCCCAAATAGCGCACGCCCAGCCCGTAAGTAAGGCCGCCTATGCCCCAAAGCAGGCCCATCAGGTAGGTCCAGCCGATGACGCCGGCGCCGGTGTTCCTGATGATGTCGGCAAAGCCGGGAATGGTTAGCCATGCAGCGAGAGGTGGAACGATGAACCAGGAAAACAGCCCGCCTACGATCCAGAAACTTTCCCAGGCCCAGCCCTTTACTTTTTTGTAAGGGATATAAAAGCTTCCGGAGGCAAAGCCGCCGATGAAGTGGAATATGACGCCGAAGATGACCTGCATTTGGTTTATCTTAATGTAGAGACGCAATATTTTGCGTCTCCAGGATATTATTTTTTTATGTTAATCCTTTTTCATATTGCCGGGACATACAAAATATTGTGTCCCCTATGCTTAACCGGGCAACTCAATAGGCACCCGCAGCACTCAAAAAACACTCCTCCCCTAAATTTAGGGGAGGTCGGGAGGGGTAAACGGACAAAGCCCCTTTGCGTCACGGCTGTGTTAATACCGTACTAAAATGATAAACACCCGAGCCGACATTCACCACCAAATAGCCCGCCTGTGCCTGCGCGGCCATTGGCTGCCCGCTTTCAAGCAATTTGGCGCCATCTGTTGCCGGTACGTACACAGTCGCGGTCGTATTAGCTGGAATCTCTACATCTAAATCCGTTGATGCGCCGTTCAGTTTCCAATGGGAGCTTACTTTGCCATATAAGGTTTCGTAATCGGCGGCAGCGTTCAGGAGCTTTCCGCCGGGAGTTGGTTTTATAATGATCTTCTTATACCCGGGCGTGTCGCTTTTGGTGTCGATGCCGGCAATAACGCGGTACATCCAGTCGCCGATGGCGCCGTAGGCATAATGGTTATAGGAGTTCATGCTGGGTGCTTCAAAAGTACCATCGGGTTTTATCCCGTCCCAGCGCTCCCAGATGGTTGTTGCGCCCATTTTTACCGGGTAAAGCCATGAGGGATAAGTATCCTGCAATAACAGCTGGTACGCCACATCTACCCGCCCGAAGCGGCTGAGCACCCAACATAGGTAGGGCGTACCCAAAAAGCCGGTGGTAAGGTGGTTGTCGTACCGGCGAATGTTTTGCACGAGGCGTTCAACAGCCTGGAGCCTCAAATTTTCGGGCAGCATGTCAAACTGGAGGGCCAGCACATAAGCTGTTTGTGTATCGGATGAAATAAGTCCGTTTGGGGTTACATATTCCTTTAAATAAGCATCCTTTATTTTCGCCAGCAAATCGGTATAGTGCTTTACGTCGTCCTCTTTGCCTAATACGGTTGCCGCGTTGATGAGTAATTGGGTGGACCAGGCATAGAAACATTGGGCGATGAGGTATTTGTTGGTGATGGCAGAGCTGCCGTCTGTATCGTCATCTACGCTGTAAAAGAGCCAGTCGCCAAAATGAAAACCGGTATTCCAAAGATCGTTGTGGCTTTTGGCCACCATATAGTCCACCCAGGCCTTCATGCTGGCATATTGGTTTTCGAGGATGCGTTTATCGCCATAGGCGAGGTACATGTTCCAGGGGATGATGGTTGATACATCAGCCCAGCCGGTACTGGCGCCGGGGCCCTCGGTTGCGCTTCGGCCTACTACGTTGGGGATGACAAAAGGAACGCTGCCGCTGGCATATTGATCGGCCGCAACATCTTTCAGCCATTTGGTGAAAAAGTTGTGCACGTTCATATTAAAGGTCGCTGTGCGCGAAAATACCTGCGCATCTCCGGTCCACCCAAGGCGTTCATCGCGTTGAGGGCAATCCGTTGGCACATCGAGGAAATTTCCTTTTTGCCCCCATTGGATGTTGTGCTGCAGTTGGTTAATAGCCACATTTGAGCAGGAAAAAGTTCCGGTTGGCGCCATGTCCGAATAAAGGGCAATGGCGGTAAAGTCTTCAGCCTTTAAGTCGCCGGGGTAATTGTCCACCTTAATATACCTGAATCCCTGCCAGGTGAACTGCGGCTCAAACGTTTCCTCGCCGTCGCCATTCAAAATGTAGGTATCCTGCGACCGGGCAGTACGGAGGTTGTCGGTATAAAAATTACCGGCCTTGTCGATCACCTCGGCGTGTGAGATGACTACCTTATCCCCGGCTTTCCCGGTTACCTTCATTTGCACCCAACCGACCAGGTTTTGGCCAAAGTCGATCACCTTTTCGCCTTTTGGGGTAGTGAATATTTTTACCGGTTTAAATGTTTCGTGTTTGCGCACAGGTTCACTATTGGTAGCCACCAGTACGGTTTTTGAAAAGTCCTGAACTTTAACTCCCGACCAGCCTTTGTCGTCGAAGGTGATGGTCGACCAGTCTTTTTGCTGCGCGCGGTCGTCAATGGTAGCTCCGTAATAGATCTCCGCGAACCGCACCGGCCCCGTAGAGGATTTCCAACTTCCGTCGGACGTAATAGTTTCAGATGTGCCGTCGGTATAAGTTACCTCGATTTGAAGCAAAAGCGAGATATCTTTGCCATACAAGTTTGGTTTTGGATCGTACCCGATAAAGCCACGATACCAGCCGTTGCCTAACTCAACGCCAACCGCGTGACGGCCCTCTTTGAGCATATCAGTCACGTCATAAGCCTGATACTGCAAGCGCTTGTTATAGCTGGTCCAGCCCGGCGTAAGACAGGCAGTGCCCACTTTGTGTCCGTCAATTTCGGCGTGATATAAGCCATGTGCAGTGATGTATAGCGTGGCCGAACCAATTTTTTTGGTTAGAGAAAATTCTTTGCGGAACAAGGGACTTGGCCGCATTACTGAATCTTCTGCGTAGCCTGGTGTGATCCATTGCGCCTTCCAGTCGGCCGGTGCGAGCAGGCCCATTTGCCACGAGGCAGGTGCAGTCCATTCCGAAGCCTTGCCGGCATTGTCCCAAACCCGAACCTGCCAGTAATATTTCTTGCCCGAGTTCAATGCTTCTCCCGCGTATGGAACGAAAACCGACTGATCAGATAGCACCTTGCCGGAATTCCAGCTTTCGTGTTTGCCTTTATTCAGGTAGGCATAAGTAGTTACTTTTATTTCGTATGCCGTTTGCATCACATCGCGCCGGCTGCCGGCATCCAGTTGCCAGCTAAATCTGGGGGCGGCCGCGTCAATACAAATGGGATTGACCTGGTCTTCGGTCAGCATGTTTTTAACGGTTACCTGCGCGGCGCATAGACCACCCTGCAGCAGGGCAAGGAACAGGAAAATAAGCTTCTTCATGGTTGCAGCTATAATTTGGAAAGGCAATATAGGAAAAGCATTTAGCAATGCTATTTGGTCGCCGTTATTTTACTTTAAAGGGAAGATCAGGCTCGTGATCCGGGGCGCTTGCCATCAGGCCTGTCCAATTATCCGTGCGGAATGGCTCGGCGGGAAGGCCGGCCGAATTTTGCAGGTTGGTTATGGGGGCATTGGTAAAGGAATACCGTACCGCCGCAATGGGTAAAGGCGTACCGGCTGGCGCGGTAATGACAACGCTTGTGCCGTTTATAGCGGCTTTACCCTCCCTGAACACATGGTCGGCGCCCGCCACAAAAAAATATTGTTTCAGCGGGGCATTGCCTGCGGTGGAAAGTCCGTTGGCTGTGCCCGGTACAAAATTTACGGTTGCCGTACTGCCATTGGCCGACCATGAGGCAAATTGCGGACCGACGCAAGCTACGTTTTGCCCGTAAGTATACTTCAGCGCCAGGAAGGCCAGGCGCTGGCCAACCGGTTTTTTATCGGGCGGATGATGGTTAGCCGGATCGCCTGCATCCATCGTTACCACCATGCCGGTGCCTGTGGTAATTGACCGGATATTGGCTTGCGCCTCCCTGAAAAAAGCCAGGTTGTTTGAAGTGGTGTCGCTGCCGGGTGGGGTAGTTTCACTGTAATCCACCAAAAACGGGGTGATCTGTACATAATAAAAGGGCAGGGTTGCTCCGTTAAATTTCGACCGCCAGCCGGAGATCAGGGCAGCATTCAGCAAGGTATAATTGCTGACCGGGTTGTCGGCTTCATTGTTTTCGCCCTGGTACCAGGTAAAACCTTTAATGGTCATGTTGATGAGCGGATTGATCATCCCGTTGTAGAATGTCGAGCTGCCGTTTAAATAGGCCTGCGAAAGAACCGGGTTATTTTCGATCGCCTCCTTATTGGTCCAATCCTGGCAATAAGAACCATTTACTGCCGAGACGATGATCCCCACCGGAACATTTAAAGTGGTATTAAGCTTTTGCGCAAAATAATAAGCAACAGCGCTCATTGTTCCGGCGGTTGCCGGTGAACAAACATTCCATTGTACGGTATTGCTCAGCTTCGTTAAGGGGGAAAGTTCATGATCTTCGGGTACGGTGAGCACCCTGATGGATGGATAATTGGCGGCGGCGATTTCCTGCTGGTAATTCGTCACCCCGTCAAATGGCGAACTGGTATCCAGGGGCATCACCATATTGGATTGGCCCGAACAGACCCATACATCGCCAATTAGTACATTGCTAAGTATTATCGGACTTGAGCTGGCGGCCTTTACTGTTATCGCTTGCGGGCTGTTATTTACCGGAGAAGCCGGGATGCTGACATTCCAGTCGCCATTTGCATCGGCAGTGGCTTTAATAGCCGCGGCATTCCAGCTTACGGAAACCGTGACTGCCGTATTTGCAGGCGCCTGGCCCCAAATCGCTACCGGCTCGTCACGTTGCACCACCATGTTATTTTGAAACAAGGAGGAAACGGAAATAGTGGTAACAGGCGTTGGATTGGTCTTCACGATGGTCACAAGATCTTTATGGCAACCGGTTAATAGTATTGTGATGAAAGCCGCATAAGCGTAGATTTTTTGCATGTGATATCTTCTTCTTATGGAAGGCTTGCACCGGCGCCAATACCCGTTTTAAATATGGGAGAAAAATAACCTTTGCCGGGAAGATTTACAAGACATTTTACAGGGAATCTCTGAAAAGGTTTTTTTATCAATTAGAATCATCTGTTATAATGAAGAATAGTGTTGTCATTTATGCGGTCAACTTTCTATATTTATAGCATACAGCTTTCGCTATGCCCGACCTTTCCAAGAAGTACCCATCCGATTTTTTTACCGGCGGCAGTTTGGCCTATCTGGTAGGGATGAATGGCTATCGTTTTGTCCCGGCTCTTGACAGCCCTAAAAACGATTGCCTCGGGCTGGAGCAGGTTTTGCAGGAAAGGCATGGTTTTACAACCACTACCCTATTTGATGCGGAACGGAAAGATGTTTTGAACCTGCTGGAAAAGATAAAACAGGAATGCAAACCGGATAGCCGGGTGATTTTTTACTATGCCGGCCACGGTATTGCCGACGGCGCCGATGAGGAGAATGAACGGCCCAAAGGCTTTTTGCTGGCCGTGGATTCGGAACGGGGCAAAGAGGAAACCTATATTGAAATGGGCCATGTGCTCGAAGTTTTGGTGGGCCTGCCCTGCAGCCACCTGCTTATTATTTTGGATTGCTGTTACGCCGGCGCTATCCGTTATGCCGAACAAACGCGGAGCATCGGTTCGTCGATACCCAAAACGCTTTATGCCGAAAAGTTCACCTATTATATCAGCAACCCTGCCAAACAGGTGATCACTTCTGCCGCCTGCGATCAAAAGGCGATGGATGCGTTGGGTTCGAGGGGGGAACTAAATGCCAACCGACGCTCGCCATTTGCTGAAAGCCTGATCCAGAACCTTGAAAAAGGAGACCGCGATTGGACCTTCGGGCACATTCAGCCCGATGGCATTGTGACCGCATCCGAATTGGGCTATTTTCTCGGCATGGAGGTAAGCGACCAATTGTCCAAAAACAATGTACCCTTTGCCGAACAACAAAGGCCATCGGTATTCCGCATAGGCGACCGTACCAAGGGGGAATTCATCTTTGTGAGCTCGCAAAAGGCGATTTTGCAGCTAATGCCCAACCCTAAGGAAAACCCTTGGAAAGGCCTTGCCGATTATTCCATTCATGATAACCACTTGTTCTATGGTCGACAGCGGGTGCTCGACGGCTGGTGGGAAGGAAAAACGCAATACAAGGGCCTGCTGCAATTGGTAAGCACCGAAGCAAATATCCATAAGATACTGGTAACCGGCCGCTCGGGCAGTGGTAAATCTTCCCTGGTGAAGGCAGGTGTGCTGGCCCGGCTGCAGGATGAAAATCCCGGCTCGGTGAGCATCATTACGCCAGGCAATACGCCGTTCAGCACCCATCGGGATCTGCTGGAACAGCTGAAAAGTAAACCCGGAAAAGTTTACCTGCTGGTTGACCAGTATGAAGAATTGGTGACCGTTTGCAACGACCCTGCAGAGCAGCAGGATTTTGAAAACGGCCTGGCCGATTTAGCAGCGCTGCCGGATGCAAAAGTGATCATTACCCTCCGCTCCGACCTGGAGCGGCGCTTTGTCGACTCGCCGTTTTTGGATGGCGAGCAGGGCGGCGACGTTTACCGCTTTGTGGTACCGCCGTTTTCGCGGGAAGAGATCAGGGAGACCGTTTTACAGCCGGCTGTTCAGCAATTGCTGGAGTTCAGGGGCAATTATTTGGGCGGCAACAACGACGGTGATGGCGCCAAAAGCCAGGACCAGGCCGACGAACGTTTTGTAAACCGCATCATTGATGAAACCTTTGCCAATCCCGATTCGCTTCCGCTGCTTTCGTTTGCGCTCAACAGGCTTTTCGAAATGAAAAATTCATCGCCGGGCAACCTGCTGCTGGAAACGGACTATGATGATTTCGACGGCATAAGCGGTATACTGGATAAGAAGCTGACCGATGCCTATGATGCTTACGACCAGGAACACCAGGCATTGTTCAGGCAATTGATCTACCGGATGATCTCCTTCGATGCCGGCTATATGGCCAAGAGACGGGTTTATAACCTGTATATCTCGGACAAGAAAATATTGAATGAACTGGAGTTTACCGATGCCGCCACAATGGCCGCGATGGACGCCATCCAGCAGGAACTGGTAAAGCAGCGGTTGCTGAAAACCTCCAGGGAAAACGAGGCCGCGGGGACAAAAGACGATAATGTGTATTTTGAACCGGCGCACGAAGCTCTCCTGCGCTCCTCTAACCTCATCTCCCAATGGCAAAGTGAACCGGGAGGCGCTTTCCAGGGACGTATTATCTTATTGAACGCACTATCTGCCGCCGCCAAAACCTATTATTTCTATAATGAAAAGGGCAAAAAGGGCGGTTTATGGAAAGACGATCCCCGGCTTATTCAGGTAAAACGAAAGTGGGACACAAGGGAACTCTACCTCAATGGGGTTGAAGAAACATTCCTGGTGGACTCGCTGAAGGCGCGGTCAATGGCGAAAAAGGTTACCCGTGCGGTAGTTTTGTTCATTTTCTCCATCATTATAGCTGCCGGTATTTTCTTTTTCATCGAAAACAATAAGCTGCAGGACCAATTGGCCCTCAGTTATTGGAATAGTTCCCTCACAGCGGGGCAGGAAAATGATCCCCTGAAATCTTTATTGTTGCTGGCCAAAGCTGTTACCACGAACAGGGACGGAAAAATGAATATTTTGATGCAATCCCAGTTTAGTCATTTTTTCCCTTCAGCATTGCTGACGGGTGTATTAAACAACGGAAGTAACATCAATTCATTTATCGTAAGCAAGGATGAAAAGTTAATGTTAACCCTTTCAGATTCTATGGCAGTAGTTTGGGACCTGGGGAAAAAGCAGAAATTGTTTTCAGTGAACAAACCGTTGATCGATGGGCATTTAAGCCCGGATGGGCGCAAGCTTTTTTTGGTGAACAATACAGGAGTTGAATCCTGGGATATTTTCAACAAAAAAAAGATCTCGCAATTTTTTACCGGGGATAATGCGAAAATAGCGTGGAATCCTGCTATCAGTAAATTCCTGGTGAACCAGGCGAGTAACAAAATATATTTATTGGATTCGGACTTTAAAAAATCGCCCTGGCTATTGTACGGAAAATCCGCGGTTCTGTGTGCCAACGGAAAAAGGCTGACTGCCATGTCGGCGCCCTCTCCGGGTAATTTCAGTGATTCTGTAAAACTATGGAGCCTTGAAGGAGTTACCCCCAAAGTGGTTTATAAAGCAAAAGACAATGATGGCCCGCATTACAGCATGTTGAGCCCGGGCGGAAAATTTCTTGTGTTGATCGGCGCCGTTTCTGGCACTGACGCGTTGTATGCGATCAACACCGCGACGGGTCAAAAATTCACAACGAACTATAGATATGCCGCAACCCTTGCAGAGTTTGATGTTGCCGAAGACAAGCTTTTTTTTGCAGACGATACCGGGGATTTGTTGGTGATAGATTTGAATACGTATAGCGCGATAAATTTATGGGATCCGAAATTTGATTGGGAGCAGCCTCTTGGCTATAATTTTGACGCCGTCCATTTCTTTCCTGCTCAATCCGAGCAATACAAAGACTCCCTATTGATCGACAAAGATGAGGGATCGGGAGTTTGGAATATAAGGACGAGGAAATTAGGAAGCTCATTCAATTTCAACGAAGCTTACGCTGAAAGGTCCTTGCTTGATTGGGACACGAAAAATATTTTTATTTATAGCGGGAATGGCCATTTAAGGGTCAACGACTTAAACGGAAAGTCAAATGGTTTGTCTTTTTTTACAGCACCCGGCGCAAGGCCTCAAAATTTGCAGCTTTCAGCAAGCAAAAAGCGACTTTTTGCGGCCAGTGGCTCGTGTATTTATATGTATGATCTGTTTGATGCGCCGGGGTCGGCAGAGGCAACAGACCTGGATGTGGCCTGCTTTTCGAAGGATGGTCAATTCAGTTTGACGCTGGATAAGAAAAATATCCTTCGCCTGTATAACCACAACCGGAGCGAGGACCAAAAAGTAAAAAAGATGGTTGCAATCAGCCTTATTAAGCTGTTAAAAACCGATAGTGACAGCTTGCGTTTTAGGAATATTTCCTTTAGCGGGGACGGGAGGCATGCGCTTGCCCAAATTGCCGATACATCACTATACTTGTTAGATTTTGAAAAGGGTAGCATACAGTTGTTGTGTAAATATATAAGCGGAGATTATGAAGATGGTATGGCTGGCCTGGTAATACCAGCCGGCTTCGTTGAAAAAGATCATTCGTGCATTTTTTGTGACGAAGGGGGGTATATTCATTTATTCAACCTCGCAGGTGGAAAGCAAGGCGTGATTGGCCGACTGCCTGAGCAGTACAGAAGCAACGTCCGTTTTAATGAGGACGGAACGTACCTGGTGGCGGGCAGTCCATACCCCAGCCCTATTGTAGCGGAGTTTAATTTAAGCAAATCCCTGAGTGGTAAACCGGGACGAATCGGTGCTCATACAATTCACATTCCTGAAGGCGAAAAGAACCATCCACCTTTTTTTGAACAGTTTATCAGTAACGACAGATTTATGATGGTTTTTTCAAAAGGAATCGCGGTATATAATTTCAGGCAATGGAAAGAGGAGAACATCTTCCATAATTTTAAACCCATCAACGCAATCAACAAAGTGTTTTTAAGTAATGATAACAACAGGTTGATGGTGGTTTATGACGAGAACAAGTTTGGATTATTTGATTTGGTTACGGGAGCTATGACCGCATCTTTCCCGATAGCGGGATTAGACGGACGAGGCAGCTATACGCTTGCTTTAAACAATGATGATAATCAGCTGGTAGTTTTAACAGATAAAACAATTAATTTCATCGATATTTCAACAGGGAAGGGAACAATCAAAAAGTATCGGGAACCGAATGGGCGGGAATATGACCCTCAGGCTGTTTTCAACAGATATACCCTTTATTATTTTGACGGATCGTCGGTTAAAACCCTCGGTTCAGACATCGATATGCCGGCTGAGCTGTTCCAAAAGCAAGCCATTGCGCTTACGGGATCGCTGCTTAATGTGGGCAGCAGCGAACCCGAATCTGTACCCGCGGAAGAACTGAAAAAAGTTCGCGCTGAATACGAAACAGAAGCCGCCGCCCATTATAAAGTATGTAAATACAAACAATTCAACCTTTGGAAGCAACTGCACCCTGGCCCCGGTAATTAAAGCCGGTGTCTATTTGGGTTGAATAGCAAACCCTATCGTTTCCGTTTTCCAGTAAGTGCCCGGTGGCGGCAACGATGGTTTTGCCGACCCGATGGAGCGGGTGCCTGCGCCGGCCTGGTACAGGTTATCTAAAGGGATACCGCCGGGTATTGCGGCAATGCAAACTTTCAGGTATTCATTTACGATTTCCGCAGTTGTATTGCTGAGATTTATTTCGTCCGAGTCCGAATCCTGGAACCTCATCCATTTTGTTTCGCCTGGCTGAACATCCAGCATGTAAAACCCGTTTGTGGTGATGCCATAATCTGCCGAAAGATAGGCGAAGGTTATATGCAGCGGTTCCAGCCCTGTGTTAGTTATGCCCAGTTTAAACGCGGGCTCGGCGCCGCCATTGGAAAGGTAAGTGATGGGATTAAGCGATCTATCGGTTTGTCCGGCTGTCATGATATATCCTCCCGCATCGATCCCGGTTGAATACTGCAGGTCGAGCCGGTATGGTTTTGCGGTACTTGCCGCAGGATTATCAAAACGGAGCAAAAGATCCCAGCCGGCAACTGTATTAAGGTTTTCGAGCAGCGCGATGACCTGGTCGGGCGATGTGGCCGTCGTCGCAGCGAGCGATAATTGCGCGCCGGGGCCGGTAAGGATGATGCTACCATTTGCTACGGACAGCACATAATTTTGGCCGGGCTGGTAAGCGCCGGTTGCAACCAGCTCCATACAGGCAAAATTAACCGCATCATTGCCTTGCGGATTTTTATATTGCCCGTTCCATATTTGCTGCTGCAAGTCTCGCGGTAAACTGTCGTCGAAGAAGAATTTGCAGGTGTTTTGCATCTGCCCGGTAACTTTGCCCCTGAATAACTCTCCCAGCGGCCCTAATTCGGCAGCGGCAGCTATTACCGAAAAATCCGGGTGGGTTTCCTTTACCGTAAAGACGAGTGGTTCGTCATTGCCGGTATCTACAGTTACTTTGTCGCCGACAGACAAGTTTTGCAGCTGTCCCGCCTTGATGCACCAGCCGTATTGCTTGCTGTACTGAACGATATAGCTTCGCTCCTGCCCGGCGTTTTTGTTTGAAAGAAAAATATTGTCCTTTACCAGTGCGGGCAGGTTGTACGATCGTGAAATTGCGGGCGTTTGAACCGGGCCGCTTCCGTTAAAAAAATAGTTCTGTATTTTGCCCTTGATGTCTCCGGACAGCTGCTCATAGCTTAGAAGGCCCAGTTCCGCATCCAGCAAACTAAGCATGGCATAGGTAAAAGCGCCGTGCGTATCACCGCCGGCTGGTGTAACCTCACGTGCAACCTCGTCATTCTGCGCAGCAGCAAAATGGAGATGCCGCCCTTCCTGTACGCTGCATCTGCCATCTTTCAACTGGTAACCGGTAGCAGTATCAAAACCATAATACTCCTGAAGCGGCGGCGATGTAAAAATGGTAGACAGTCCGCGTACCGCAGTCGTCAGCCCGTCGAACACCTCAGCATCCCTGGTCATGGTGCCGCTATGGCAGCAGTCGGTAATCGCTACAAAGGATACACCGGGTTTGTCTTTCATGGTTTTCCAGATCAGGAAGCCCAGTTCCTTATCCGTTAGCGCACCTTTAACCGGTTCGGAGGGGTTGCTGCCATAAAAATCCAGGCAGACCAGGGCCTGCAGCACACTTCCGTTATAAGCAAACTCTTTGGGTGCATTTAGGTTTGCGCCGTGCCCGCAGTAATAAAAAAGGCATATATCGTCGTCTTTCGCGGCGGCAAAAAGATCAAAGGCGGCGATAATATTATTTTTTTCAGGAAGCAGGTCGACTGACGTTTCTTCGTCGGTCAAGCGCCGGATGTTTAATGCACCTTTCTTCCGGTAGCTTTTTTTCAACCAGGCTTCCACGGCTTTAATATCGTTGATGCATCCGTTTAAAGGCACTACCGTGGTATACTTATTTATACCAACCAGTACAGCATATAGTTGCGACATGGGGCGATCGGCTATTGTATCACGTTAAAAAAAATCCGGTTCAATCTCTCTTAGGGCGGGGCTCTCAACTGCCGGGGCCTCATCTGTAAAACCTGCCTCGCGGGTATCCAGGTGTTTTGAAAAAAGGCCGCGCAGGCCCACCACTTTATAGAGGGGCGTAAGGCCGTCCAGTGCAATAAACTGGGTGGTGCTGCCAGTCTCCCTTGTGCAGGTTAAGCCCAGCGAAGTATCTGTTAATTTTAAGTCGGCAGCTTGTATGTTAGCCTTTGCTTTCAGGTCTATCGACGCGGCGCCTTTGTCAGCGATTATGATAGTGGCCGCATCCGCGTGTACCAGGTTTGAGATGATCAGCAGATCGGTATCCCATTTTTGGTCGTGATATAGTGCTAAAACAGCCGTCTCTATTTCATCCAGGTTGGTGATCGTCGTGGTTTTGTATCCGCTGATATTGAAAAGCACGCTGTTACTGCCGTCAAACTGGATGTTAAAGCCTGCGTCCGCGTCAGCGAGGGCGGATGTAGCTACAGGCAGTTTACCGGCCAGTTTCACATTTACCTTAATGCCTTGTTGCGAGGATAGTTTCCAATCGAGCGGCGATGCCGTCGTCCTTACAGCCGGTGTAATGCCCTTATCTGCCAGCGAGCCAAAAATATTTAACACACCAAAACCGTCGATCTTAACCAGATCGCCGATTTGCAGCGGCAGGGCCGGGTCCCAGGTGGCGCGGTAGCCGCCCGAAGCTTCGTGGATATACTGCAGGTAGTATTGGGATGCTTTGGCCATAGGTTCGTTCTTTAATGAGGATGAGGTTTGAATTACCTTGTAAAATCAGGATTGCCTAATACCCTGATATATAAAACATAATTACTGAATTTTTTGGAATCCTGCTCAAAATAAGTATATATTTATCTCTTCAACAACAACCTCAGTTACCTCTACTATGGCAAAGTCTGAAAAAAAAGAGAAATCCGGTAAAAAAGCAAAAAAACCAGCTCACAAAAAAGCCTCAGGTGATGATGTAAATACCGATAACGGTGGCGGCCGTGATACCGTGGTGGTGCCCAATCCAAAAAATCCCTGAGGAATCCGGCTTCGTTGGGCACAAATAATCCTACCCGGGTGCTTCCTCCCCGGCGTCGGTTTCTTTTGGCTGTTCGGAGGCGTCCGGAATAAATAGCCCCCCACTTTCCGTAGCTGAATCGACGCCTGTAGCCGGTGCCGGCTGGTGGTGATGGGTGAGTTTATGCAGCATCCAGTGTTCCAGCCGGTGATGCGAAGGCGTTAATACCGCGGCAATGCATACAAATATCAATATCTCCAGGAAGGGCGAATGATTGGTCCATTTTACCACCACCGGGTGCAGCAGGATGGTGAGGTATTCAAAAAGCATCAGCAGGGAGATAACGCCCGAAAACTCTACAATTTTGCGATGCATTTTTCTTTTGCTCAGCACCAGGCTTATCAAAAACGAAAAGGGGATCAATAGCCCCACCAGCAGCAGCTTTAGCTGGTAGTCGCGTTCCTTTTGCGCTTCCAGCAGTTCCTGCTGGATCTCTTTTTGCCGTAACTCCTCCGAAATGGTGAGGTTTGATAGCTGCCGCTCCTTATCCTGGCTGTAGATGGAGTCCTTCATCACCAACAATTTATCTTCGTAGGCCAGGGCGCTGTCGGGTAAATGCAGTGCGCGGTATATGCCCGTAAGCAGCTGGCACGACCGCAAATATTTCTGACTGAAGCTGCGGCTCAGCGCAAGGTTAAGACTTAGCTTTCCATAAAAGGCCGCCGAATCTAATCTCCCCGCGGCAAGCAGCAGGCCGGCGACACCCTGGTAGGCTTCACATAAAAAACTTTCGTTATTGTTCGTCTTTAAGTATGGAATGGCAGCCTTGTAATTGGCCATAGCAAGGCCGCTTTGACCCGATTTCACCAATACGTTCCCGGTATTGTTTAGACACATCCCCAGCCATGCACCGTTTTTTGTTTTTACCGCCAGGTCATAGGCTTTTTTATCATACGATAAGGCATTTGGAATATCGTTTTTTTTCTCATACGTTTCGCCAAAAGCCATATAGCTATACCAGCGGTAATCATTCAGCCTGTTACGGTCGATAAGATTGTATGCCTTTTTTTCATAGACAAGCGCCTGCGAATAGTCGCCTTCGTTTTGGTAAACATTTGAAATGCTGAGGAGATTTACCACCTGCCACTCCGGATTCTTCCGTTTTTCGGCAAGTTTTAACTCTTGCAGGTAGTAGCGCAACGAAACGGGATAATTGCCCAGGTATTGGTAGGCTTCGGCCATCAGTTTTAGGGCCCGCAGTTGGCCGGGAATATATTTGATCCGGTTGCTGATGATCAGGGCACGCTGTGCTAAAAAAAGCTGGGAGTCGGGGCGGTTTTGTTCGTAGGCATCGCCCATTTGGCAAAGCAGATCAACGCGGCCGCTGTCGGTTTTTTTGGTGGCATAAACCCGCCGCAAGCTATCCAGCGTATGGGTTTGCCCCAAAACAAGCTTTATGGCAGCTACCAGGAATAAGCTTAAGTAAATGCGTTTCATGGGCAGATGTAAATCGACACCTAAAAGTACATAAAAAGTGCAATAGTGTTAACTGATGCGCAAACATCGGAGCCCGATGGGTTATTATACTCAAGGAAAAACGGAGGCTGGAACTTAGTCGCCTTACTTTGTTGATTCAGCGTTTAACGCCCCGGGCGGCATCAATAGGAAAGGCAATGCCCGGGAATAATCCAGGTCTGGGTATTCAATCCCCAACTCCCTGATGTGCCGGTAATAGGTTTGATGGTGCAGGTAATAATACTTCTCGGATTGCATGAACCATGATTCATCACCCAGCTTTTGGGCAACGAACCATTTTTCCAAAAGGCGGGCGCTTCGTCCGTTTCCGTCATTCCAGGGGTGTATTTTTACAAATACCAAATGAATAAGGCTGGCAAAATAAAACACCTCATTAATCTTTAAGTTTTCTTCTAATAGCTTGTCGATGTCCCGGTACAATTTGTCCATTTCCGCAGGTACGTCAAAAGGCGATGCAGCAACATATTCTATCTTCCCATCTGGCGTGGTCACATACATGTTCTGAGTGCGGAGTTTGCCCTGCCAGTTTTTGTGGACGATGTGCTTTGCCAGTATTGTATGAGCTTTTGCAATGCTTTCCTGACCCGGTTTATGCTCCTTTGCAAACTGGTAAGCGAGGTACAGGTCATCAATTTTTCGGGTATAATCAGGTTCGAATTCGATCCCAAAACGTTTGTACTTTATAAAAGAGTCGAGATCTATGTTCTCACCTTCAATCTTGCCTGAGTACACCGATGCAACGGACGTGTAAAAGCTGAAACCTTCTGTGGAGAGTTCGGCATCGTGGAGCAAGTTGAAAGCCGCGGTGAGGGCGTCGTCATCGATTACCAGCTTATATTGCTCCAGCAACTCCGTAGGTAATATTTCGAATTCCATTGAGGCGTTAAAGCGAAGGGGCGGTATTAGTAAAAGTCAAAGCATTCCCGGGTTGCAATTGCAAGGCTGGGTTACAAATTTTGATAAATATAGCTGTAATTGCGATGGTTGGGAAAATGGACGCAACTTAAAATCTTTTCCGCCTCCATTCGTCATAAAGGCTATGATCCGCCGTCTTTTCATCGAAGCAAACTTGCCGCTTAAACTGGCCGTGCTCCAAATCAAAAGCTCCCCCGCCAGCTGGCGGGGGCTGGGGGGCACCCACTATCTTTTCATCGCCACCTTATTTGCCTTAATGCTGGTTTGCGGTGTTTTTTGGGGACTTTACTTTGCGCTGAGCCGCAGCTACCAGGTGTTTACCCCGGTTGAATTAGCCAAAATAGCGCGGACCATCGTCCGCAACCTCGAAGTGCCTATGAGAAACATATCCCTGCTCTGCCTGGTGCTGATGGGGTTATCCATCGCCTTTTATCCCGAAAAAGGCTGCTGGAATTTTTATGCTATGATAGCATCCTTGCTGTTGATCATCGGCTCGCTGGTTATTACCACGGCTATCGAGGTGCCGATCAACAACGAGGTGGTCACCTGGACCGCTGAAAATACGCCGCCGGATTGGGAACAGTTGCGCAACCGCTGGCAATATTATAACGTGGTAAGGACGGTGCTGGCTTTATTGAGTTTTGTTTTGTTTGCGGCGGGCATCGACGGCTAATAGGGAAACAGCAATGTCAAGTCAGGATATTATTGATTAGCGGCGGTTGTTCCGGCACCCGGCATCTTGGCCTGTACTGATGTCATATACGCTGCGGCGTCCTGCTGGGTAGCGATTGCGCCGAATCGTTCCATGATCTCCGGGTGGTCGGCCGGCGGGGAAAGATCGAGGTCGGTTTTAAGCGCCGCATGGAGAAAGCCCGGAAGGCTGCCGTGGTTGGCCGGGATGGCGGCCGGCGCAACGACAGTGACGGCCGGGGGCGGCGCCGGGCTTGCAGGATTCGGTAAAGTTGTGATGCAATCGGTCCTTGGGCTTGCTTGCATTAGCAGAAGCGGGAGGAGCGAATTGGCGTTCGCGTCCCGTTCTGTGAGCAGGCCTGTCTGGAAGAGGTCATTCAGCGTCCGGGATATGCAGCTATGGTCGTACAGCCGGTGATCGATGGTGTTCTTCGAAATGAGCGGTGAACAGATGACGGCAGCAACGCGCACGCCGTATTGCGTGAAATCAAAGCCGTATTGATTCATAGAGGGGGTAACAATGCCGTCACCCGGCGCCTGTGCCTTGGGTGGCTGCACGTGGTCATAAAAACCACCATGTTCGTCCCACGTCACGATGAGCAGGCTTTTTTCCCAAAGCGGGGAATTGCGGATGGTTTCGTAAACTTGTTTGATCAATGTTTCACCGCCTGTTGCGCTGTCCATGGGATGCATGGAAGTGCCGCCATAATAGGTGTTGTTCAGTACGTCGCCGTAACTCGGTTCTATAAAGGTGTAGGCCCATGGATAATCTCCCCCGATGTCGCCGGCGAAGCTACTGATCGGATGACAGTCGAGCGCGTTAATTCCTTTGAGGGCGGCTACTCCCGGGAAAGTGTCACTAAGAAAGGCGTCGCCGCGGTATATCCGGTAGGGGTTGTCGAACAGTCGCCTTAGCTGGTCGAAAACAGTGCCGTTTTTAAAGTCCACCCCGCCCAGGTTCTGCCAGGCGAGGATCTCTGTCGTGGTGGGGCTGTGATCGAGCCCTCCGGAAGAAGCCGCATGAAGGAAAAAGCGGTTGGGCCAGGTCGGTCCCGGCATGGACGAGAACCAGTTATCGCATACGGCAAACTCGCCGGCAAGGGCATTGAGTACCGGTAATTGTGCCGCCGAGAAGCCAAGCATAATATCGCCAATATTTGCCGCAGGATGTCCTTCGCCGGGAGTGGTGCTGTTAACATAGTCATTTACAAATCCGCTGCAGTCAATAGGCGGATAACCCGCAGCAGCATCGTAATTGCTTTGGCCGGTAAGCTGCAGCACTGTATCTGTGAACTCATGACCGGGGTCTACACTCATTGATAAGGGCGCCGGCTCGTTTGTGAAATAAGCCTGCCCGGCCAGTGTATTGCTTTCGTGGCCGGTGAGGCCGTTGATCTGTGTCGGGTTCCCGGTTTGGGCATCATTCCCCTTCATGCCGGAGAAGCCAAGCAGGTTATCAAAAGAGTGGTTTTCGAGCATCAGCACAAAAACGTTGTTGATCAGTGGGAAATCAGGATCGGCCATCGGGTTTGGTTTAATTAAGCAAAGTAACAACTCTGCTGATTTAAAACAAGCGTAAAAACACCTGAAAAAAAAGCGTAAAATCCCGTTCAATGATAAATTGATTTTTCATAGTGTAGTTATCGCTTAGCTCATTGACCTATAAACTATAATGTGGTGAGACGGCGGTGGCTTTACTAAGGTTTGATCTATTCGTGGCCAGCGTGGTTGGGTTACATGCGCGTTATTAAAACCCGAATAGTGGGGCTTCTGTCAAGCCTTAATTCGCACCAATGGGGGTTTGTCTTTTAAAATGATATTTTGTTTATAAAATACTGCATAAAAGGCAATTGATTTTCTTTTACCTTTGAAATTTAAAATGGAACGAATACCGCAGTTCGGTTTTTAGGTCGAATTGCACCAAAGCTTCTTCCCGGATCAGTCCTGCAGATACCGGAACTTTGAGTGATAATTCTCATATAACAAATAGATGAAAAGGGTGTTGTGTTAGCGTGGCTGGCTGTGCTGTGGCCAGGCATCGGGGCAGTTTCATGACTTTTTAGGAAGTAACAGCGCCAGGCAAGGAAATGATGGGGAACGGGAAAGATAGGATTTTAGCTGGTATTAGACGGGTATCCGCCGGTCTGATTGGCAGCCGCCATGACTTTTCCATGGAAGCCCGCATCTTTCATATGACCTGCCTCGTGTCGATGGTGACGGTTGCCCTTAATATCCCGATGAATTACCTGGTAGGCGTCCCCTCGTTGTCCTTATTGATGACGGCGCTCCTTTTTATAGTTTGGTTTATTTATTATTATTCGCGTTTCCAACGAAAGCTGAACACCAGTTTTTTCCTGTTCTGTTTGCTGATCAATGTGTTTGTTACCCTTAATTATTACCAGAACTCGGGAATCGACGGCCCCAGCCTGCTCATCTTCCTGCTTTCGCTGTTCCTGATCATCACGGTCGCGCCCAAAATTCAATCCCGCCTTTGGGCGCCCCTGAATATTGTTTTGGTGGGCGTATTGCTTTTTCTGCAATATCATCATCCCCGATCTGTTCCGCTTACTTATCCGCACAGCGAAGACCGCTATATCGATTTCGCTTATTCCTATGTCGTCATTGCGCTTCTGATCGTGCTGATCACGCTTTATATCCGTAAAAGCTATAACCAGCAGCGGCTGGAGTTAATAAAAAAAGCAGCAGAGCTGGAAAACGCCAATGAGACCAAAAATAAATTGTTATCTATTGTGGCGCATGATCTCCGCGCTCCCCTGGCGTCTATTCAAACCTACCTCGAAATGCTGACAGAGTTTCATCTGTCGGCGGATGAAAAGAGAGGCATGGAACAGGACCTGCTGGAAAAGACCAGGAATACCGGGCAAATGCTTTCTAACCTGTTGTTGTGGACCGCTAATCAAATGGACGGCGTTACTGTCAGGCTGGAAGAATTGCAGCTATCGGAGACTTTTAGGCCCATTATAGCTATGCAAAGTGCTATAGCCGCCGAAAAGTTCATTGGGGTAGAAAATATGATAGCCAATCAAGCATGGGTTATTGCGGACACTAACATGCTGCAGTTGGTGTTTCGGAACCTGCTGAACAATGCGATCAAGTTTACGGCCCCGGGCGGGAATATTACCCTTTCATCCGAGCGCCGCGGGCAATATTGGCGCATCCTGGTAAAGGATAGCGGGATCGGGATCGCCAATGACCGTAAAGACACCATTTTCTCCATCAAAAGCCAGTCGACCTACGGTACAAAAAACGAAAAGGGAACAGGCCTGGGTTTACTTTTATGCAAAGAGTTTACTGAATTGCAGCATGGGCATATAGGATTTGAAAGCGAAGCAGGTATCGGGACTACTTTTTTTGTGAGCCTGAAGGGGTCCCGTTTTCCGGAAAGTGTCGTATCCGGCAATAAACAGGTTGACAGCAGCGTTGACTGAAATAGTCGCCTAAAGGCCCATTTTTAAGGCGATGACGAGCATCAATTATAAAAAAGCTTTATCTAATTCATACTGCGCATCGTCAAGCAAAATCAGCCTCCGACAATTCCTTACCAAGTTGTTTTACCCCTTCTAAAACTTTGTGCACTTGTTTTTCCGATGGAACTTTTACCCCGGTAATATACTGTGATAATAATGTATAATTCATATTCATCCTGGCAGCCAGTCCTTTTACATTTATAGCATTATAATATTCAAAAAACTGTTGCAGATCAAACACCAAACTTATATTCTCTTCATCTATTCCGTTTTTCTTGTAATGCGCAGCCTGCAAATTATATGCCTCTACGATATTGGCCCTTAGGTCGGCTAAAGTATCCCCGGTGGTTGCTATGATCCCATGCCGGTTTTCATGATAAGCTGAATAACCGGTATTCGTTTTCTCTACATTAAATTTTACTTTTTTCATCCATTATTTATTTTAATCCTGCTTGTTTAAGCAGGGCATTTTCAATTCCTTTTCCCATTTCTTTGCCGCCGTGATAAGGGAAAATTATCGTATTCTTGTAATTGTCGTGCATCA
>Ga0206864_1177_pt1 | contig 20204 bp, 18 predicted proteins | sample Alteio_BWOrgCont_42_FD_152632 | JGI IMG/M metagenome (GOLD analysis project Ga0206864, IMG submission 152632) | Enriched cells from forest soil in Barre Woods Harvard Forest LTER site, Petersham, Massachusetts, United States -... | ecosystem: Environmental > Terrestrial > Soil > Temperate forest >...
TTCATTCAGCGTGCTCCCGTTGCCCTTGTATTCGCCCTTGACTGCCTGGAGAATGGCGGTGACGCCTGCCGTCAGACCGCCGTTGTAATCGTTATTGCGGAAATGCGGGGTGATTTCGTCATCTTGGATACGCTTGGCGAGAGCATCAGGCAATGCACCTTCAAGTCCGTAACCGACCTCAATGCGCATTTTGTGATCCTGCACAAAAATAAATAAAACCGCGCCGTTGTTTTTATCCTTCTGACCAACCTGCCAGCTTCGAAAAACGCGGTTTGCGTAATCCTCAATCGACGAATCCGATTCCAGCTTCGGAAAAACCGCCACCACGACCTGGTTGGAGGTCTGCTTCTCAAAATCTTCCAACTGGCTGTTCAGGGTGCTGGCGGTTTGCGCGGAAACCACGCCGGCGTAGTCATTAAAATACCGATCCGGCTTCGGCGGCAGGGTCTCCGCCGGCCAAAGCGCGGAGGCGGTGGCCAGCCAGACCACCAAGACAATTAGCCAGCGGCGCATGGCGGGTTCAGGGAGCGGTGGAAGCCGGCGCGGTCGAACCGAAATTGAAATTCACCTTGGGGGCGGTCTCCGCGCCGGCCTGGGCCTCAAAGTAGGGCTTGGGTTGGAAACCGAACATACCCGCCACCAACACGCCGGGAAATTGCTTGATGGCGGTATCGTAACTCTGCACGGCGGCATTAAAGTTTTGCCGCTCAACGGTGATGCGGTTTTCCGTGCCTTCGAGCTGGGCCTGCAAGTCGCGGAAATTGGCCGTGGCCTTCAAAGTGGGATAATTTTCAGAAACCACCAAAAGACGCGACAAGGCCGAGGACAGCCCATCCTGCGCTTTTTGGAAGGCGGCGAGTTGCGCCGGGTCGGTGGGCGCCTTGCTGGGGTCAATTTTGACCTGGCCGACGGACGCACGGGCATCGGTCACCGCGGTGAGCGTGGATTTTTCGAAATTGGCCGCACCGGCAACAGTGTTCACCAGGTTGGGAATCAAGTCCGCACGGCGCTGGTACACGTTCTGCACCTGCGCCCACTGACTGTCCACCCCTTGGGAGAGGCTGACCATTGAGTTGTAGGAACCACCGATCATCCCGCCCAGCACCAGCAGGACCAGGATGGCGATGCCCAGACAACCTAACACAATCGTGGATTTTTTCATAACCTCGCCAGTTTGCCTGAAGCACGCGGAAAGGCCAATTACATTTTCGCCATTAGTTTATAACCCTCGCCAAACAAGGCGCTTGGCGGATGCGTTTTTGCATTGGCGTCACAGCCCGGGAATGTTCTAGTTAACTTTCACGCATTAACCTTACCGACATGACCCTGAAAACTGAACCGCTCACCCGCGCCTGCACCGAGGCCCGCGGCCTGGCGATGGACGCCGTCGCCGCCTGCAAATCCGGCCACCTTGGCCTGCCCCTGGGCGCGGCCGAAATCGGCGCCATCCTTTACGGCCATGCCTTGCGCGTAAACCCCGACGACCCCAAGTGGATTAATCGCGACCGCTTCGTCCTTTCCGCCGGCCATGGCAGCATGTTCCTGTACGCGTGGCTGAACTTGGTCGGCTTTGATCTTTCCATCGACGAAATCAAGCGCTTCCGCGCGCTCCATTCAAAGACCCCCGGGCATCCGGAATTTGGCGACACGCCGGGCGTCGAAGCCACCACGGGGCCGCTCGGCCAGGGCGTGGGCAACGCCGTGGGCATGGCGATGGCCGCAAAAATGGCCGAGGCGCGCTTCAACACACCTGAACACAAAATTTTCGACCATCACGTCATCGCGTTGTGCGGCGACGGCTGCATCCAGGAAGGCATCGCGAGCGAAGCCGCGGCGCTCGCGGGCCGGCAGGGTCTCGACAACCTCATTCTTTTTTATGATTCGAATGACGTGACGCTCGACGCCATGGGCTCCAAATCCCAATGCGAAGATACCGGTAAACGCTTTGAAGCTTATGGATGGGCCGTACAGACGGTCAAAGAAGGCAATGACATGGCCGCGCTGCTCAAGGTTTACGAGAAAGCCCTCGCCGCCAAGGACCAGCCGCAACTCATCATCTGCAAAACGCTCATCGGTAAAGGCATTCCGGAAGTCGCCGGCACGCAGAAAGCCCACGGTGAAGCCGGGGTGAAGTTCGTGGACGCCGCGCGCAAAGCCCTCGGCCTGCCAGCGGAAAAATTTTACGTCTCGCCCGAGACGCGCGCATATTTCGCCGAGCACAAGAAAAACCTCAAGGCTGCCTACCAGCAATGGCAGACCACCTTCGCCGCCTGGCAAAAAGCCAACCCCGACAAGGCCGAACTCCTCCGCTCGGGACTCGACCACGTCATTCCCGACAACCTGCTCGACAGTTGCCCGGTGTACCCGGATAACACCGCGCCGCTCGCCACGCGCAAGGCCGGGGCTGACATGCTCAACGCCCTCGCCAAGCGCCTGCCCCTCATCGTCTCCGGCAGCGCCGACCTGCACGGTTCGACGCTCAATTACATCAAGGATGCGGGCGACTTCGACAAGGACAACCGCGCCGGGCGCAACATTTACTTCGGCATCCGCGAGCACGCGATGGGCGCGATACTCAACGGCTTTGGTTACTACGGCGTTTTCCGCGCTTCAGGCGCGACGTTCCTGACCTTCGCTGATTACATGCGCGCGAGCGTCCGCCTCGCCGCCATTGCCAAGCTGCCGGTGTTCTACATCTTCACCCATGACAGCGTCGGCGTCGGCGAAGACGGCCCCACACACCAGCCGGTGGAAGTGGTTTCCGCGTTACGGCTCATTCCCGGCCTCGACGTCATCCGCCCCGGCGACCCTGAGGAAACGGCCGGCGCATTTGTTGCGGCGCTCGATCGGGCCGACGGCCCCACGGCCCTGTGCCTCACGCGTCAGGTCATCCCGCTGCAAGCCACCATCCCGCTGCACTGGCGGCGCGGCGGCGTGCTCTCCGGTGGTTATGTCGCGCAATACGAAAAAGGCGGCTACCTGAATTTGATTTTAATTTCCTGTGGATCGGAGCTGCAGCACGCCATGAATGCGGCCAACCAGCTCGGCAACGGCGTGCGCGTCGTCTCCATGCCGTGCTTTGAACGCTTTGAGCGCATGCCTTGGGAATACCGCGAAAGCATTTTGCCCAGTTGGTGCAAGAAGCGCGTGGCCATCGAAGCCGGCGTCACCGGGCTGTGGCATAAATATGTCGGCACCGAAGGCAAAGTCATCGGCATTGAGCGTTTCGGCATGTCGGCCCCGGGCGACGTGGTGATGAAGGAACTCGGCATCACCACCGAACACCTCGTCGAAGTTGCCAAAACGATGCTTTAGTCCGACCGGGTTGTTCCTCACACTTGCGCTGTGCGCGTCCTCCTAGCCTTCGACAAGTTCAAGCACGCCCTTGACGCCACGGGGGCGTGTGCGGCCGCCGCCACGGCCATCCGCGAAGCTTTTCCCCACGCGCATACCGACGAAGCCCCGCTGACCGACGGCGGCGAGGGCTTTTGCGAAATCCTCACCCACGCGGCGGGCGGACATGTACACAAACAGAAGGTTCATGGCCCGCGGCTGACGCCGGTTGAGGCGCACTGGGGCGAAGTGGATTTGGCGCGCCTGCCAAAACTCGCGCTCGATTTGCTCGACCTGCCGAACCACGGCAAACTCGCCGTCATCGAAATGGCCCAGGCCAGCGGCCTCGAGTTGCTTTCTCCTGAGCAACGCGACCCCTGGCACACGACGTCTTTCGGCGTCGGCGAATTGATTGGCCGCGCCGCGGAAGCGCATGCGCGCGCAATTCTGCTCGGCATTGGCGGCAGCGCGACGAATGATCTCGGCCTTGGCGCGCTGGAAGCCGTCGGCCTGGAATTTCGCGACACGGCCGGCACACCGCTGCATAAAATCACCCCGGCGAAATTTGGCGACCTGGCACGCATCGCCGGCGAGCCGTGGCCGCACCTGCCTGATTTGCGCATCGCCTGCGATGTGCGCAACCCGCTCCTTGGCCCCAACGGCGCGACGGCCGTCTTTGCGCCGCAAAAGGGAATGCCGGAGGGAGATTTCCCCCGCCTGGAAAAAACCGTCGGCGCAATGGCAAAAAAACTTTGTGCGCATTTTGACCAGCCGCGCACCCTGATGATGGAGCCTGGCACCGGCGCCGCGGGCGGCTTGGGCTTCGGCTTGCGCGTGGCCTGCACCGCCAAGCTGGTGCCGGGTTTTGAATTGATCAGCACCTGGCTGAAACTGGAGGAGCAAATCCGCGCGGCCGACCTCGTGGTGACTGGCGAAGGTGGTTTCGACGCCAGCTCGCTCTCCGGCAAAGCCGTGGGTGCGTTGGCTGAATTGACGCTCAAGCACCATAAAAAACTCGTGATTTTCGCCGGCAGCGTGGATGCGTCCTCCGCCGCCAGTTTGCGCGCCCGCGCGCCCGAGGGCCGCGTGCAACTGCACGCGCTTTCCACGGAGCACGAGCCCGCCGAGGTTTCCCACCGTGCCACGCGGGCGCGCCTCGCTGCGAAAATCAAGGCTGTGTTCTAGCCGAGCGCCCGCCGGGTCTTTGCGGTTGCGTTTTCATCGGCTTGCTTTACGGTGCAAACCAAGCGCCTCGACTGCCGGCGCATCCTCCCATTTTTCGGTCGCTGCATTCGTGTCCGCCACCGCTTCAGATTCCTCCGCCAATCCCCGGCATGTAGCCATCATCATGGATGGCAACGGCCGCTGGGCCCGCGAGCGCGGGCTGCCGCGCATCGAAGGCCACCGCCAGGGCGTGGAAAACGTGCGCCGCATCGTGGAGGTCGCGCGCGAACTGAACCTGCCCTACCTCACGCTCTACGCCTTCTCCGCCGAAAATTGGCGCCGTCCGGCTGAGGAAGTCGGCGCGCTCATGGGTCTGCTCGAGATTTTTCTGGAACGCTACACCCGCGAACTCGAACAAAACGAAGTGCGCCTGCGCGTCATCGGCCGGCCGGATAAATTGCCCGAGCGCCCGCGCGCGTGCCTCGACCGCGCCATCGCCCGCACGGCGCATTTTACGGAGCGCACCATCGTGCTCGCGCTCAATTACGGTTCACGCCAGGAAACCCTCGAGGCCGTGCGGGCCTACACCGAGGCCGTCCGCACCGGGCGGGAAAATCCCGCCGAACTCGACTGGCCGCGTTTCGCCCGCTATCTCTACACCGACGGCCTCCCCGACCCCGACCTCATCATCCGCACTTCGGGCGAAAACCGCCTGAGCAATTTCCTCCTTCTGCAGGCCGCCTATGCGGAAATGTATTTGAGCCCGGTGTATTGGCCGGACTTCAGCCGCGCGCACCTCGTCGAGGCCATCGAAGCCTACAAGCTCCGCGAACGCCGCTACGGCCAGACGGGCGAACAAGTGCGACCGCCGACGCCCGAACCCGTCTTGCACAAGTGATTAAGCGCACCCTCAGCACCGTCGTCTTGTGGGCGATTGTCATTGGGACCATCGTCGAGTTCGGGGCCACCGGCGGCGTGGTGCTGCTGGCGGTGTTTTCAACGCTGGCGCAATATGAATTCAATGGTTTGCTCGAAAAATGCGGATTGCCGCCATGGAAATGGGCGACGCTGGCGCTGGGTGAAGCGATGGTTTTGGAAGCTGGACTAAATCTGAAATGCGGAATTTTCCTTTGGCCCATCGGGGCCATCGCATTGACACTTGGTGCGCTGGCTTGCGTGCAAAACCCAAATGCCCATAACCGGCTGGCGGGTTCGGTGCTATCGCTCGCTTACGTGCCGGGGATGCTCATGTTTTATGCTCTGGTGGTGCAAAAATTCGGCCCTACTTGCGAGCACGGCGATGGCGTTGGCTTGGCCATCTGGATCATTGCCGTCGCCAAGTTCACTGACGTTGGCGGCTACCTTGTCGGCAGCCTCATTGGGCGGCACAAACTTGCGCCTTCCATCAGCCCGGGCAAAACTTGGGAAGGTGTGGCCGGAGGTCTCGCGTTCGCCATGCTGGTGGGAATGGGAATTTTGAAATTTTCCCCGAGCTGGTTGCCCTCCTTGTTTTCATTCAAATTGGCTCTGTTGCTTCCGCTGCCCATCGGTGTCGCTGCCATCATTTCCGACCTTTCCGAATCGGCCTTTAAACGTCGAGCCGGGGTGAAGGATTCCGGTCGCCGTATCCCAGGCATCGGCGGTGCGCTGGATTTGGCTGACAGCCTCCTGCTCGCCGGGCCGGTGGCCTATGCGCTCTTTCTGATATTTATCGCATTTGCATAGCTAGGGCAAATTCACCGGCGGGGCAGTTTCGTTGCCGGATTTCTGTGGGTTACCGCTGCCGGCAGGCGGTGCAACGAGGGGCGGCAGGGACATCTTCACTTGCACGTCCTGGTTGCCCGGCGTTCCAGCCAGGGATGGCAGGGTGATTTGCAATTGCGATGAATTGACCAACCCCACGCCGCCATTCACCGCCGCCGCGGGTGACGTCTGGGAAATTTGCACGGTCACTATCGCACCGGAGTTTGGTGAGGTTGAGCCGGGCAAGGGCGCCGCCGGCGACGCCGTTCCCGTTTGCGTCGAAGAATAATCGATTTGCACCGAATTGGCCGCCGGCTGCCCCGCGGCGGATTCGTAAAGGCTCGCGTGCATGGCCTCGGCCGGGCTGGCCGCGCCCCGGCGGGAGCCTTGCAGTTCACGCAGCAATTCCTTTTGGTCAATCGGGCCGGTGGAACTGACCACGGAATCACCGGTGGGCGCTTCCCCTTCTTCGTTTGAATTCGGGGTGGCGGCTTGAAACAAAAAATGCAGGCCCAAGACTCCGATCACGATGAACGCGCCCGCGACCGTCAAGCCGGCGGAAGAATCAAAAAAGGAAAATGCTTTCACCCGCCCGCCGCTGACCGATAAAGGTGACGACTCCAGATTGACCTTGCCCATGTCCACCGAGCTGGCGGCACCCTTGCTCAACTGCCTTTCCGCCATCGTGGAAATGGCGGCGTTACGGTGCGCCTGGCTCTGTTTTTGTTTGAGCGAGTCCTGGCCCGCAGAGCGCCGGGTACCCGAATGTTCACCGGAGGACGAAGAACCGGGCCGGGAAACAAATGCCGCGCCGGCCGACGCGCCTGCGCCGGTTGGATTCGGGCCATTTGCTCTGGGCGCGCCGTCGGCCCGGTCAGTCAAAGCCTTGCGGGCGGCCTGGTGGAGCTGGCAGGCACGCTCAAACCTCTGCCGGCGCAAAACATTGTCACGGATCGCGTGTTTGAGTTCCCCTAGCTCGTGCCGGCCAATCTCGTTGTCGAGGTAGAGGTTGATTAGCTCCTCGAATCGTGGTTCCGTCATGCGGCTTGCTCGCCCAGGACCTGTTTAAGCGCCTCGCGCGCCCGGGCAATCCGGCTTTTCACCGTGCCCAAGCTCAGGTCCAGCAAAGCGGCAATCTCTTCATAAGACAGATCGCGCACGTTGCGCAAGGTCAAGATTTCGCGGTGCGACGGGCTGAGGCGCTCCATCGCCGCTTCCACGCGTTCCACCAATTCCTGCGTGACGGCTTTTTTACCCGGGTCCGGCTCCTCGTCGGGCAGCAACTCGGCCAGCGTCAGATCGGAATGCGCACTCGTGGCTGCATCGAGCGATACGGCGGCATGGCGGCCGCGGCGCCACCAAAACCAGTAGCGATTGTGCGCCAGGTTCGTGGCGATTTGGTAAAGCCAGGTGGAAAACGCGGCGTCGCCCCGGAAATTTTCCAGCCCGCGGCGGGCGCGCAGAAACGTGTCCTGGGTGACTTCCTCGGCGTCCTCGTGGTTTTTCAGCATGCCGAAGACGCGGCGGAAAATCTGCTCGCGGTAGCGGTGGACAATGTCGGTGAAAGCGCGCTCGTCCCCCTGGCGGAAGCGTTCGAGCAGCAGCTTGTCGGCGGTGAGGTCTTTGCAGCTCATAGGTTTTAAGGACAATATAACCTCTTTCGAAAAAATGTCCGGTGGATAATGTATCATGCGCCAGCAGGCGGGCCGGAAGGAGTTTTTAGACGTTGATTATAAGGGTTTTGCAAATTCTCAAACTGTTGTAAAACCTCTGTCATGGCCCGACGGCCATTTTCAAACGGTCGTTTAAACACCATCAAATAGATGGCCGTTGTCCTCCATAGCATCAAGCATTTCACAACACCCATCAACCGCTGGGGAATTATTTTGGCAAAGTTGCAGGAGCCGCGGAGTGGAGGTCAAGCAACTCTCCGATGTCGTTGACCCCCTCCGCCGGAAACAATTCCGCGGGGAGAGGCTGTTTGCTCAAAATATACAGTGGCAGCCAGGACAAGGAATATTCGTGCCAGGGGCCGCGGCTCAGCGCGTAGGTTCGCAAGATTTCAGATTCCGGGCCGTCTTTAAAGCCGACGATAATATCCGGCGTCTGCGCCGGCACTCCATTCTCCCAGTTCGCCCGCGCGATGTTGTTAGGAAAAAGCGCGGCCACCGAGACATCGAAGAGGCGGTGGTTCGTTTGCCGGCTCAGCGCCAGCACAAAATCCCGGGTTTTGCGATAGTCAGCCTGGTGAAAACCCTCGAAACTCAAGCCGCCCGCCAGAATGGTATTAAAAGCCCGCGGATGTTCGTTGGCGAAAAAAAATGTCGAGACGCCCAGGATCACGGCCTGCAGAACCGCGACGTGGGCGGGCGGCAGACGACGCGGGTCCGCCGCATAAGTCAGCGCCGGCCAGATCTGCGCGATAATCAGAGGAAAGGAGTAATAGAGGTAAAGTTCACTCGCGAGTTCGGACTTCGCCAAAAAATTGAAAGCCACCCAGGGGAGGAAGGCCGCAAATCCGCAAAGCAGGACCAGCGAACGCCGCCAAATGGCCACCCCGAGGAGAAGGCAATGGGGCACCCAGATGTATTTGCCCTGGGTCCATTGATAATTCAGGCGCTGGCCCAGCGCGGCTCCGGTCAGATGGGAAAAGAGCGGATCGCCAAGGTAGATTCGGTGCAAGGCGTCGTCGCCCGGGAAATACAGTTTTTGAAAAAAGATGGCCAGCAGTGAGTACCCGAGGGCCAACGCCATGAAAACGGCCAGCGTGCGCCGCCGCGGCCGCCACTCGGGGATGACCCAGGCAACCCCCAGCAACAGAAGAAGAATTCCGAAAAGATGCAGCCCGCAGTCTTCCCGCACCAGCAGAGCCAGTGCAAACGGGCCCGCCGCCCACCGCCAGTTCCCCTGCAACAGCAGCGCCAAAAACAAAATCGCCCAGCCGCAAAACAGGCATTCGTAGTGCGGATAACCCACAGCGGCAAGCGTGACCCCGGAAAAACCCAGGCCCAGGCCGAACAAGGCGGCGATGACCGGCCCGCCCCGCATGGAGGCCAGCAGCGGCCGCGAGCACAGCGCCCCGGCAAAAGCCACCAAACCGTAAATGAATCCCTGAGTTAACGCGTAATAGTCCGGCAAGGGCCAGTCCACCCAATTACTGGGGATGGAAAGCAGGTATAAGAGAGGTGTAATATGAGTGCTTAGCCAACTACCCGGGCCAAAACTTACCGGATTGGGCAACAAGGGCGTGGTTCGATACACCAAGGTCGCCAAATAGCCGGAATCAAGCATGTAGGGCCCGTTGTGATAAAAATGCGCCAAAATAAAATTGACGTTAAAGAGACCGGCCGCCGCACCGGCCGCCAAAGCCGCCAGCCAAAAGCCATCGAAGCGAAAACCGAACCGAGTCGGGGCCAAGGGGCGCTGGAAGGCATCAGCCATAAAATTGAGTAGGCGGATTTTTTGCCGGCGCGGCTGGCTTAGAACTACGACCAGCCCGGCAGAGGGGAATGGAATGTCCATTCAAGCGGGCCTTATTCCCGCCTCCGACCCAATGCCCGAATTAAAAGCGCGGAGCAAGACTTACCGGGTTGAGCGATGCCCTTGACAGTTCCCATCAAGAGAACAAATTAGAAACATGGACATCAAAAGAAATGGCTCCACACCCTCCAATAAAGGGCCGGCGGATTGGTTCACCGGCACGGTGCGAATGGATCCGTTGATCCAGGCAAGCGCTCCGGCCCGCGTAGTCGGCGCGAGCGTCACTTTTGAACCGGGCGCGCGAACGGCCTGGCATACTCACCCGCTGGGCCAGACCCTGATTGTGACGGCGGGCTGCGGACGGACGCAACGCTGGGGCGGCCCGATGGAGGAAATCCGGCCGGGTGACGTCGTGTGGATTCCGCCGGGCGAAAAACACTGGCACGGCGCGGCCCCAACCACGGCCATGACGCATATTGCCATTCAGGAAAATCTCGACGGCAAGGTTGTCGACTGGATGGAAAAAGTCAGCGACGAGCAATACCAGGGCTGAATAAGGCAGAACAAAAAACGTGGGAGTTTTCAGCTTGAGAAAAACGGGAACACCGATTGGCATATCCCAGCCACAGTGTCATACCCCCCTTCACCGCAATAATTGGTTGCGATCAGCCCCCTACCCCCATGAACAAATTATTCGCCTCGGCGATTACCCTTGCGGTTTTCTCCGCGCAGTTGTGCCTCAGCCCCGTTTACGGCCAGGTGGCCGATGTGCCTAATGCCCGGCCGGTCGCGGGCATTCCCGTCAACGAGATTGAAGCCAATGTGCACAGCTACACTTTGCCCGACCTCTTGACGTTGGCGAACGGCCAGCCAGTCAAGGACGCCGCGACGTGGATTAGCCAGCGCCGCCCGGAAATTGTTCACTTCTATGAAACCCAGGTCTATGGCCGCGTTCCCGCCACGGCACCGAAGGTGACCTGGGAAGTTGCCAGCGTTGACCGCGCCGCCCTCGACGGCACCGCCATTAAGAAACAACTGATTGGCCACATGGGCAGCCCAACCGGCCCGGCCATCCACGTGACGCTTTTTACGCCCGCCAACGCGACCAAGCCAGTGCCCGTGCTCCTGGGCATCAACTTCAATTTTGGTGCGGGAACCCCGACTGGCCCAAATATAAAAGAGGCGGATTTGCTCAACCAGGACATGCGCGCGTTGATCGAACAGGAGAATCCGGCGACGAAGGCTATTTTTGACAACCATGCTTCTTTCAGGTTAGTCCCTCCCGGCGCGCCGACACCGACCGGCGTTCCCGCCGGGGTGCCCATTGCCAGGCTGCTCTCTGCCGGCTTCGGTTATGCGACCTTCTTCAAGGACGACGTCGAAACGGACATCGAAGGCGCCAGCTTGAATCCCAACGTCAACATCGCCCGAAAACTTGGCCTTGCGCCGGGCCAGACTGCGCCGGCCGCGGACGAATGGGGCGCCATCGCGGCCTGGGCGTGGGGCATCAGCCGGGTAGTGGATTACTTTGAAACGGACAAGGATGTGGACGCCAAGCGCGTGGCCATCACCGGTGGCTCACGCCTCGGCAAAACTGTATTGTGGGCGGGCGTGAACGACCCCCGCATCGCGATGGTCATCGCGTGCAGCAGTGGCTCCGGAGGCGCAAAGATCAGCCGGCGCAATTATGGTGAAACCATCGCGCACCTGGTCGCCCCCACGCGTTACCCGTATCAATTCGCCGCCAATTACCAGCAATTCGCCGCGCATCCCGAGGATTCGCCGATGGACACGCACATGCTCGTCGCAGCCATGGCCCCGCGCCCGCTGCTCCTGCATACGGGGGCCAACGGCGACAACTGGTCCGACCCGAAAGGGGAATATCTCGCCGCCATCGCGGCCACTCCCGCCTATGCATTGGTGGGCAAGAAGGGCTTGGATCGCACGCCGAATCAGGAAATGGTCACAGGCGAACTGGTGGGTGATGACCTCGCTTTTTACCTGAACAATGGCGGCCACGCCGCCCTAAACTGGGATGTTGCCCTGCAATTCATGACCAAGCATCTCCATCCCGGCCAATAATATTCTTGGTTATTTAACCATTTCCAAAGTTTGGCGGAAGGGGGATTTTTCTGAACCCTCACTGCATGTTGTGCTCAAGAGCATATGCTGGGGATACGAGCCCTCGCACCCAGCTTCTACGTTAGCACCTACAAATCAATAATTTGTATGCCATTTGGCGGATAATTTTAATGAGCTGATTCAGGGACCGCGTGAGGCACTGATGGGAATAAACTCTATTCCTGACGGGAAAGTACCTTGGCGTGAACTTTTCTGAATCCAACCGAGGCCGTCAACACCCTCATTAACAGAACACCATGAACTTCCACTTCCCTTCTTTCGCTTAACAAGAAGATGACCATGCACAAAGCTTCTATCGCGAAACCATCGAAAATGAAACTCCTGTACGCGGCGGTGTTTTGCCTCGCTCTGGCTCTCGGCGCATACTGGGCCGGCTATATCCACGGCGGCAATCTGACCACTATGGCAGCGGCAGACAAAAAGAAAGCAAGTTCCGCCAAGGGAATCATGATTGCGGCCGACAACCAGTCTGATTCCTCAGTGACGATGGCCAGCCTGCTGGCCGGATCCGCGCATCCGGATAAGGATATGCTCGATCGCTGGGCGAAGAGCATGAGTCTACAAGAATGCCTGGATAGCTTGAAGCAGTTGCAAGGTATGCCGGTGGGCCAGCCGCGGGATGACATGTTAAAAGCACTGGTCAATGCTTGGTCGCGTAAGGATCCCAAGGGGTTGCTCGCCAGTGCGGACGACATCACAGCGCCGAAAATGCGCGAAAACGGCACGGAGAAGGCCCTAGCGCACCTCGCTGAGGTCAGTCCCGCCGAGGCACTGGACTGGATCAAGCAGAATGCCGACACCAGTTCTTACGCCGACATGGGCAAGCGGATGGCTGCTGTCATTGGCAGCTACGCCAACACCGACCCGCAAGGTGCTTTAAGCGCAGTGCTTGCGCTCGACGACAACACGCCCAATGGCATCCAGGTTAAAATCAAGGCCCTGCAGAGCATGGCGGATAACATGGGAAATCAAGGACACTTTACTGATGCGATTGCGCTGTTCAACCAGATGCCCGCAGGCAAAATGCAAAGCGCAGCCTTGGGTGAGTTGGCGGCCAACTGGGGACAGGTCGCCCCGCAGGATGCGGCAAACTGGGTGGCTACGCTACAGGATCCCATCCTGGTAAACGTTGCGGGACAAAACCTATTGGACGACTGGGGCGACTCGGACCCGGTAGCAGCAGCGAAGTGGGCCGTGGGCATGGATCTCCAAATTACCACATCAGGCAACAACAGTGAAAATGACGACACATTGCTTTCCAATGTGGTAGATGAATGGGCCAAATCCGACCTGACTGCGGCTGGGCAATTCTTAAACCAAATGCCATCCTCACCGACGAAAGACGCTGCGATCGTTAGTTTTGTGAAGCGCGCCGCGCAGGACAACCCCGCGGACACGTTGAAATGGGTCGCCACCATCTCGGATAAAAACATGCGGGCCAGCGCCTTCATGCAAACGGCCAAACAATGGAACAAGCAGGATCCCGCGGCATTTAACCAATTTATGACGACCACCACGGCTCTGACTGATGAGCAAAAACAAGCCGTGGCTGCTGCGTTTAGCAAGATCAACGGCGACAAGTAGTCGGATTAAAAGGATGGAGTGAGGAAGCCGGTGATCGCAATATTGAATTGATAGAAACCTTCTATTTTAGGTGGGTTTGAGGTCGCCGGGTTTGTGGGACTGGGTTAATGGATTGAGGGCAAATCCGACCTGGCTTGTCTTTTCTGAATCCAACCGAGGCCGTCAACACCCTCACTAGGCAGAACATCATGAACCTCCACTTCGCTCCGTTCCTCGCCGTCATCGATGATAATACAATCCTTGTTTCAGCGTTCATTCTCGCCGTAGTTGCGATCCGAGCTATCGGACGCGCCCAGCGCTACCGCTACTGGGCCGATACCGCCCGCGCCGCAATCGACAAAGGCCAGCCAATCCCGCCCTATCGGGATCGGGGCCACCTTCTCCATGGGTGGACCCGTGGGCTCATCTGGATTGCGATCGGAGTGGCATGCTGCCTGATTCCCAGACACGATTTGCGTGAGTGGGCCCCATTACCAATCTGCATTGGCGTCGCGATGCTGATTATTGGGCTGATCACGAAGCGTACCTCAGGCGATTCCGACAATCATCCCCCATTGTCCTGAGCCCGTGTCTGACAATGAGTTCAGCGATTCCAAGCTGGTCGTCCTTGCCCTCGCGCAGGACGAACCTTCTGCGTTCGGCGAATTGGTGCGTCGGCACCAGTCAGCCGTCCGCCACTTCCTCCGTCATCTCTGCGGCGATGCCGCGCAGGCCGACGATCTTGCACAGGATACATTTGTGAATGCCTTCCGTTCCCTACGACAATTTCGTGGCCAGAGCTCGTTTCTCACCTGGCTGTTAGGCATCGCGCACAACCGGTATCGCAATGCGCGGCGGCTAAAGCGTGAAGTGCTATTTGCGCCGGCGGACCTGCCCGAAGCCGATCCGACTGTGCCGGAACAGCAACGTTCGGATCTCCGGTCCGATCTCGCGGACGCTCTGCGCCTGCTCGACCCGGACGAACAAACCGCCGTGCATCTGTTCTATCATCAGGATCTCAGCCATCCCGAAATCGCCTCTATAACCGGATGGCCGCTCGGCACTGTCAAAACTTACCTCGCCCGTGCGAAAGAGAAACTTCGTCCTTTTCTTCAAGCGTGGAATCCCAAACTATAAATCAAACTATGAATCCTCCCGAATCTTCCGACGATCATCTATTCCGTGCATGGCTGGCGCAGGAAAAACCTCAGCCACTGCCCGACGCAGGATTCACGCGGCGCGTGCTCAAGGCACTGCCGCCCCCTTCGCAACGGGATTGGCGCAGCTTTGCGGGCATCGCCGCCGGTGCGGCAATTGGCCTATGCTGGGTAACCTGGAATGGAGGCCGCATTTCGGATCTATTCAACACAGCTACTAGCGTCGTCAATTGGGTCGGTAGCAATCCACTCCTTGCCTTTAGCATTGCTGTTGGAGTTCTTATCCTGTCCGACACTAACGAAGGCATGGAAGTCAGGCCCAATTATGCACAGCCTACCAAATCTAAATAAAATATTTTTGGATATTAAATTATTTCTGAATTAAATCAAAAAGCGGAAGGGGATGTTTCTGTACCCTTACGGCATACTGTTGATCAAGAGCAAATGCCGGGTTCCGAACCCTCCTCCAAAAAACGAGATTAAGTGCTTTTTATCAAAAGGTTGTAGATATACTCAAGTCCGTTCTGGCATGGCTCGCGGTAAACGTTTTTTGATAAACGCCTGAAGTTTCAGCAGCTTCCCAGTTTTAAGTCCTGCAAACAAGGCGCGCTGGTCAATCTTCAATTGCTCTAATGCTTTTTGGCCCTTTTTACTCGTTATTATGGCGAGCAATCGCTCAAGAAAGCCAATGAGCATGCGTTCCTCTATTCGTCCTTCATTGGCGGCCTTTTGCAGGTCTTCCAAGTAGTCCGGAAGCAGCCGGGCCAGAATGGCCACATGGCGGGCATCCTGCCGGCCCGTTTGGGGCAAGTCGGCCAAATTCGCCATCTTGGCCTTAAGCAGTACAATCGGGCCCGGCACCTGGACATGCACACCGCCTTCGCCTATCGCCATGGTGTAAATCGTCTCACTCAGTTCCTCGTTGCTCACGCCGTGGACGAAACGCAGTACCTCGATGAGCAACGGCAGTCCATTGGCGTCCTTGGTAATTACCACCCCCACCTCGTTGCTCGGCGGACGCAACGGGAAAAATTGCGGTTTGGCCCCCGCCAGTTTTCCCAGCGCCTTCAATGTCTCCCGATCTCCCAGCACGTCCGCATCACGAGAAACGAAAGGAGTCAATCCAATGGTGCGCTCCTGATAATAAAGCGCCCAGAGATTGACTGCTTGGCCGCCAACTAAAAGCAGTGGCTTGGCCGTCGCCAGCATTGGCGCAAAGTCGGCAGGCGGGCGGGGCTTCCCTTCAGATGGCAATGGTGGCATGGGCGCGGTCAAAATCAATCAAGCGAATAGCCTGATGTGAATTAACGAGAGAGTTACGTTCCTGGATGGCGTCTGGGCTGGCCAATTGTAAATCCAAAACTACCTGGTCGAATTCGCGCTGGGCGCGCTTAAATCGCGCCACTTGCGCCGCCGTTTTGAATTGCGCAGGCATTTGCGGGGCGCTTCGCCAAACGATTGCACTTAATGCCTTTGCTTGCGCGGGGGTAGCCCCACGCTTCCTGACTAATTCACGCGCCGCCTGACGCAACAGGGCCATGACGGTGGTGTCCTCTCTGCGGGCAATCTCCGCCAGCGCAGCCAGCACAGCTTCGTGCTCTGCCAAGCTTTGCCGTTTCTTTGATTTGGCTAGTTGATTAGGCATGTTAAAAGGTTGAATCAACCTAAACCAAACTCGACCAACAAACAAGCGCAATTTGAAGGTTGTTCATTAAGGCGGAACAGCCAATGCCTATCTACCCAAATGGCAGCATGTGACAACGTTCAGTAAATACGCAGGAGCATTCTTAAGTAGGGCCGACCCGAAAATTCTTTTGATACAGTAACACCCCATTCAAGTGTTTTTTATTTAAGGAATTCTCTTCCTCAGGACCTTCAAGAAATGAAAAAAGATCCTCATCATAGTGCGGCTCCAGCCCCTTATGGCACGTGTGACATAGCGTAATTAGATTGTTTAGTGTATTTAATCCACCAATTTCACGCGGCCTAATGTGATGCACATGAAGTTCGACGTGTACATTGCTTTCCGGATTACAACCACAAATTCGGCAACGATTGCTGTCTCTCTTAAAAACCTTCATTCTCAATTTTGGCGGAGTTGCCCTTTTAAAGGCTGACGGATCAAGTTTTTCCACACTGGAAAAACCAAGCCGCCCTGCACGTGTACAGGCGTATGCCCTTAACCAAAATGGTACGACTTGCTTCGCAATTACAGATGCGATTAATCCATGGCCGCCCATCGAAAAATAGACAACAAATTCATCAAGTGAATCAACCACTGAACAAGGGAGGCCGTCTCCCCGAATGTGTTTAATCGCTGCTTCTGCCTTAATAAAACATGCCTCGCGTAGTTCAATTCTAGTGTCGCCGTCCTTATAGCCAACCCAACTGCTAAAGCACGATCTTTCCATTTCCCCCGATTGGTTTCCCAAAAGTGTAAAAAAGTAATAATTCAATTTTGAATTTGGAGCCTTACTCAGGATTCTACGTATGAGCTTCTTTCGAATATTCATTTGCCACTTATTGGGTGTAAAAACGTTTTATTAAAAGTCCCTAGATTCATAAATGGAAAAACGCGGTATTGCGAGTATGTAAACATATTAACTTTAGATAAGAAACTTTCACTAAAGCATTAAAGCTACCGCCAGAAGGAATTGAAAAGCTGTTCAATTTGAAAAGCGGAAGGGGAGGGATTCGAACCCCCGGAACCTTGCGGTTCAGCGGTTTTCAAGACCGCCGCAATCGTCCACTCTGCCACCCTTCCAGGCCAAAGTAAAATTCCCTCCGTCACGCGAGTCAAGGTAGCGTTCGGCCTGAATGCTGCCGGTGGATTGACAAAAAAATTCTGCGCTATTTTAACGTGCGTTATTATTTTTATCGAAATATGACGGAAACTGCATCTTTATAGTGGCATTCCCCATGGGCCATTGCACAATGGGCACGTTCCGGCCACCCCGCCGTTATGGGAAAGCACACGAAACGTCGCGACCGTTCCACACCCGCTCCGGTCGCCGCCTCAGTTGCTTCATCTGCCGCATCCCCCGGCGGAGAAGGCACGCCCGCGCCAGCGCCCCGTAACGCCGGCTGGAAAGTTTTCGTCTTCGCGCTGATCCTCGGGTTGGTTGCGCTGGGGGCGTACCGCAATTCCTTCACGGGCGGCTGGGTGATGGACAACTCCATGGTGCTCGGCGAAGACCCGCGCATTCGTGAATTTTCCCGGGACAACCTGCATGACATTTTCACCCACGGCTATTGGTACCCCACCTTTGAGAGCGACCTTTACCGCCCGCTGACGACGCTCTCCTACCTGCTCAACTACGCGGTGCTGGATAACGGAGCGCAGGTGGAGAAGGTGCGCCAGCAATATCAGGCGCAAAACACGCCGTTTGACTATTCCACCCTCGACGACGGCGCGCACCTGACTGGCTACCATGTGGTCAATTTCCTACTGCACTGGGCCAACATTGTTCTGGTGTTGATGATTGTGCGCCGCCTATCGGGGAGCCTGGGGCTGGCCGCACTGGCCGCGGGAATTTTTGCGGTGCACCCCATCAACGTCGAAGCGGTTACCAACATCGTGGGCCGGGCGGATTTGCTGGCCACCCTGTCCATCCTGCTGGGCGGCTGGTGCTATATCAAAGCGGCGGGGGCCACCGGCGGCTGGCGCGTGGCCTGGCTGGCGGGCGCCGGGTTGAACGCGCTCTGGGGAGTTTTTGCGAAGGAAAGCGCCATTCTCATCTGCCTCTTTGTGTTTTTGTACGACATGATCTGGCGCTGGCCCGCCCTGCCCGGCCCGACTTTCGGACAGCGGCTGCGACAGGCGTTCGTGCAATTCTTCCTCAAAGGCTGGGTGGCGGTCTTGCTGCCGGCGCTGATTTTGATCGGGGTGTATTTCTATTGGCAGCTCCATTCACCGGTCTTTGGAGAGATTTTTGCGGACAACCCCATCGCGAAGGCGGATTCGTTTTTTCAAGGCCGCATGACCGCCATCAAGGTCCTCGGGCGCTATCTGGCGCTGCTGGTGTACCCCGGCACGTTGTCCAGCGACTATTCCTATAACCAAATCCCGCTCTATGGTTTGGGCGGCAGTTGGGAGAACGCCCAATGCTGGCTGGCACTGGTGGTGGTGGCGGCTTTGCTGGGCCTGGCTTTTTGGGTGCGGCGCACCCGGCCGTTGCTCGCCTGGGGCATCTTGATGATTTTCCTCATGCAGATACTCACTGCAAATCTGCTCTTTCCCATCGGCACCATCATGGCGGAACGGACGCAGTATCTGCCCGCAGTGGGCTACTCCGTCGTCGCCGCCCTGTTTTTGGCGCAACTGATGTCGTGGATGGGTGCGGCGCTTTCCCGGTGGAAAATCGACGGTCGCGCCGCGCAAATTGTGGCGGCGGGAGTCTTGGGCGGCTTGCTCCTGGGCGCCCTCGCCACGCGCACCACTATTCGCAACCAGGACTGGCAGGATAAATTTTCCCTCTGGAAAAGCATGGTCGCCGCGTCGCCGAACAGCTTCAAGGCCTACAAAGGCTATGCGAACATCCTCTGGCAGGAAATCCAGGCCAAACACACCGGCGACATCAAACTGGAAATGCAGACCCTCGACCAGGTCATCCAACTCGCCGAGCACGGCCTGAGCATTCTCGACAACCCCCCCCTACCCCTGAACAAACAAGACAACACGCTGTATCAGGATCTCGGCGACGATTACCGCCTGAAGGGCCAATACCTCGAGCAACTCGGCAAACCGGAGGAAGCGCGCCAGTATTACCTCAAATCGCTCGCGGTGCTGTTGCGCGCCCGCGATGTGGACCACTGGGTCAACCTGACCTCCCAGGAAACGCAAAGAAAACGCGGCCGGCCGGAAAATGAGATTCATGACGTGGGGAATTTCAACATTTATGTCCGGCTCAGCCTCACGTACGAAAAACTGGGTGACCCGAAGAATGCCGAAGCCGCGGCAAATTATGTCGTGCTCCTCGCGCCGGAAACGACCATGGGCTACCGCCTCGTCGCCATGGCTTATGACCAGCAGGGCCGCACAGGTGACGCCGTCGTGGAAATTCTCCAGGGCCTGCTGTTAAACATGCATGAGGGTGGATGCTGGGGCGACCTGAAGAACTTTTACCAGAAACTTGGTGTGCAGCCCTTTCCCCTCACGATCCAGCCCGAGAGCAACACCTACCAGATTCACGATGAAATCCCCATCGTGCGGGATGAAATCAACCATGCGGGCGTACAGTTGGTGAAGCGGATTGAAGAAGCCAAGCTCTTCAACGACGCCCTGATCATGAAAGACACGCTCATCACCAAGATGGGTGTCCCGGCGCAAATGTTCGACCAGAAGTGACCGGGGGCGCCTCTCCGCGCTTGCCCCGGCGCGCGGTATTTGTACGCTTGGAGGCATGCTCCCCCGCCTGGCCACCGCGCGCCTCGTGCTCGATGCCTTCACGCTCGACGACGTGCCGGCCATCGCCGAACTCGCCAGCCATCCGGAAATTTACGCCACGACGCTGCTGATTGAACGGCCCTACCAACCCGAACACGCCCAAAACTGGATTGCCACGCATCTGCCGGTTTTCCTCAAAAGGGAAGGCGTGAACTTTGCCGTCCGCTGCAACGGGC
>Ga0206864_1178_pt1 | contig 20145 bp, 19 predicted proteins | sample Alteio_BWOrgCont_42_FD_152632 | JGI IMG/M metagenome (GOLD analysis project Ga0206864, IMG submission 152632) | Enriched cells from forest soil in Barre Woods Harvard Forest LTER site, Petersham, Massachusetts, United States -... | ecosystem: Environmental > Terrestrial > Soil > Temperate forest >...
GCGTTTTGAAATATGTCCGACTGAATGACGTAATGACGGCAAATCAAAACCCCGGCGGGCAAATTGCACCCGCACCAGGCCTGGAACCCGCCTTGATCAACGTATTGAAGCTGCAGGAGGCCGACATGCAGCGCCAACAGTTGGAAACACAGCTAAAACAAGCCCCCTTTGAGTTGGCGACGCTGGAGAAAAGGGTCGCAGAAGAAAAAGCAGCCATGGAAACCCGGCGCAAGACGCTCCAGGAACTGGAAATACAACGCAAAGACATCGACAACCGGCTAAAATCTGCCGAAGCGCAGGTGCTTAAATTTCGGACGCAGCAGGCGGAAGTCCGCAAGAATGACGAATACCAGGCGCTGACGCACCAGATTGCAACCGCCGAAGCAGAAGTCAGCGCGCTCGAAACAGAAGAAATCCAGCAGATGATGAAGATTGATGAAGCGAGCGCGTTGCTGCGCACGGCGGAAGCCGAATGCAAGCGGCGACTGGCGGAACTGGCCGGGCAGATGGCGCACATACGGGAAACCGAAGCGCAATGTCGGACGAACCTGACGGCCCAGACGGGAGCCGTAGAAACAGCGGCCGAGGCCGTGCCCGCCGTCTGGCGGCGGGCTTATGATACCGCCAAAAGCCGCGCGAAACGGCCACCGTTTGTGACGCCCATTGAAGACCACCGCTGCGGGGGCTGCCATTTGCGCATGTCGAATGAGGTGGCTGAGGCCGCGCGCCACGGCGGCAAGCCAATCCCCTGTGACAACTGCGGTCGGCTGGTCTATTGGGCAGTTTGAACAGTCCGTGGAAAATCACGGCGGCAAAACGATTTCCCATGTGATAATGGGCTTGAGCTTGAGGCACCGCAGCCGCTAGTTTGGTGAATTGACCTCATTCGAGTTGCCTCCCCAGTTCGAAACCCTCCCCCCGGCAATTGCCGATTTCCGCATGACGGACACCTACGACCCCAACCGCAAAGTTTATAAAGCGGGCGACCATATGTATAGCATGGTGGACCTGCTCGCCAGTGCCATCTCCCCGGAATACCAGATGAATGGCCTGCCCCGGGTATCCGATTTTCACCTGAAAGTCGGCGAACCGGTGCGATTCCGGCTGGATAATGACCTGCAGGTGGTTCCCGAAGGCGTGCCGCTGACCCCGGAACTGATCGAGCCCATGGTTTTTTCGCTGTTGCGCCCGGACCATATTGCGCAGTTGCGCAGCGACCCACTGGTGGACCTGGACGCCGCCTTTGAACTGCCGGGCGGGAAATATTATTTTCGTGTAAACGTGTTCCGCGACCGGGACGGCCTGGCCGCCGTGGTGCGGCTGCTGCCGCCGTTCATCCCGCCCCTCGAGGAAATCGGGTTTATGTCGGACCTCACCTGGAAGAGCGTCATCGCGGCCAAACAGGGTTTTGTGCTGCTGTGCGGGGTGACGGGCAGCGGCAAGTCCACCACCATTGCGAGTTTTCTGGCCCGCATCAATGAACAGCGCCCGGTCCGCATCATCACCTTGGAAGATCCAATCGAGTTCGTGTTCCCCAACAAGCGCGCCTTGTTTTCCCAGCGCGAAATTGGCCAGCACGCGGTGAGTTTTGCCTCGGGCCTGCGCAGTGTGCTGCGGGAAAATCCCGACATCGTCTACGTGGGGGAAATCCGCGACCCGGAAACCGCGTCGCAGGCGCTGACGGCGGCCGAGACGGGGCACCTGGTTTTCTCGACCATGCATACGCGCGACACCGTGGGCGCCCTGACCCGCATCGTGGACATGTTCCCCAGCGACCGCAGCCGGGAGCTCATGGTCCAGTTGTCCTTCAGCCTTTCGTTTGTCATCAACCAAAAGCTGATCCCGCGTGCGAATGGGCAGGGGCGCTGCGCCGCCATCGAGGTGCTGCGCAACAATTCCGCGATGAGCAACTTGATCCGCACCGGCAACTGGCAACAGATTTACGGCGGCATTGAAACGCGATCCAAGGAAGGCATGAACACCCTCGAGCAGGCGCTCATTTCGCTCTACACCCGCGGCATGATCACGTTGGATGAGGCCATTAACCACGCGAACGACGCTTCGATCGTTGACCACCTTGCGCCGTATATGGATACGAATCGAAAAAAGCCGTAAGTTGCCGCCTATTTATTTTCCCATCGGGCCCACAGGGATAACGGCAAAAGGCGCCCGCCCGGCGCCGAAGCCGCCAGTGCGAGTTCTCCGATACTAATTGGGCCGGACACGTCACGCATCATTTGCCCAAGCAGATTGCCGAGCATGATGGAGGAAGCTTCCAAGTTATACATGGTGAGCAGTACGAAGCGGGGGTTTTCGACGAGCGCTTCGCGGCAAAGGGCGAGGAGTTCCGGCAAACCGATTTCCACCTTCCAGATTTCACCGTCCGGCCCACGCCCAAAGGAGGGCGGATCGAGCGCCAGGGCATCATAACGAATGCCACGGCGGATTTCACGGCGGACGAATTTCACGGCATCGTCAAGAATCCAACGGATGGGGGCGTCGTCGAGGCTGGAGAGTTTTTGATTGTGTCGCGCCCAGGTGATGGCGGGTTTGGAGGCATCCACGTGGGTGACGGCGAAACCGGCGGCGGCGGCGGCGAGCGTCGCCACACCGGTATAGCCAAAAAGGTTGAGTAACTTGGGCCGATTCTCGACCGGTTGAGGACGCCCCGCCTTGCCATGATTGGAGCTTTGCGCGTGGATAAACTCCCAATGCGGCGATTGTTCAGGGAAAATGCCGAGGTGCTTCGAAGTGTCGGTAAGTTTGGCCTGCAAGGTCAATTCACGCCACTGCATGGTCCACTCGCGCAATGCGCCCGGCGCCATTTGCCAATGGTCGTCCTGCTCGTGAACAGCGTGGGCGCGCGCCCAGTCTGCTTCGGGCAATGCCGGCTCCCACCACGCTTTTGGTTCTTCGCGGACAATAATCTGGCTGCCAAAACGCTCCAGTTTGCGCCGGCGGCCCGTGTCGAGCAGGGCGTACTCCTTCCATTCGCTGCTTAGGACCTTGATTTCCGGCAAAGTCATAGGGTCGGACATGGCAATAGCTCACTCCACCGTGACTGATTTGGCGAGATTTCTCGGCTTGTCCACGTCGCAATTGCGCTCACAGGCGATATAATAGGCCAGAAGCTGGATGGGAATGGTAAAGAGGATGGGTTGGACGGCTTCGTGGGCGTCGGGAACCCGGATGATGTCATTGGCCAGGTCTTCGGGCAGCTCGTCGCGCGGGGCGGAGGTGATGCAGATGACGGGGCCTTTGCGGGCGCGGATTTCCTGAATGTTTGAGATGACTTTTTTGAGCACTTCGCCGCGCGGCGCAAAAAACACCGAAGGACATTCCGGACTGACGAGCGCGATGGGGCCGTGCTTCATCTCGGCGGCGGGGTAACCTTCCGCGTGGATGTAGGAAATTTCCTTGAGCTTGAGCGCGCCTTCGAGCGCGATGGGGAACATCGCCTGTCGGCCGAGGAAAAGAAAATCCTCAAACTGCGCGTATTTCTTGGCGATGACCTTGATTTTATCCGCCTGGTCGAGCACCTGGCTGGTGAGGCCGGGGACGAGGCGCAGGGCCTCGACCATTTCCCGGCCCTCGGTGAAACTCAGATCACGCAGGCGGCCAAAATACAGCGCCATCATCGCAGTGAGCAGAATCTGCGAAGTGAAAGCCTTGGTTGAAGCGACGCCGATTTCCGGGCCGGCGTGCTGGTAGATGCCGCCGTCCGTTTCCCGCGCGATGGTCGAACCGACGACATTGGTGATGGCGAGCGTGCGAAAGCCCTTGCGCTTGGCCTCACGGAGGGCCTCCAGCGTGTCAATGGTTTCGCCAGACTGGGAAATGACGATGACCAGGGTGTTTTTGTCGAGCGGCGCATTGCGGTAGCGGAATTCGCTGGCGTACTCGACCTCGACGGGGATGCGCGCAAAGCGCTCGATGAGGTATTCGGCGACCAGGCAGGCGTGCCAAGCCGTGCCGCAAGCGCAGAAAAGCAGGCGGTCCACATGGCGCAACTGGAGCGGGTCGATATTGAGGCCGCCGAATTTTGCCGTGCTCTGGTCGTCGGAAAAACGCCCGCGGATGGCATTTTCGAGCGCGACGGGCTGCTCAAAAATTTCCTTGGCCATGTAGTGGGTGAAATGGCCGAGCTCCGCCTGCTCGATTTCCCAGTCGACCTTGGCGATGACGGGGTCCACCGCTTCATCGGCGATGGTGGTGATGTCAAAATCCTCCGCCGTCAGGTGGACGACCTGGCCGTCGTCGAGGTAAATGACGTTTTGGGTGCGACCGATGAAAGCCGAAATGTCGGAGGCGATCATGTTTTCGCCGTTGCCCACGCCGACGACGAGGGGCGAACCTTTGCGCGCGCCGACAATCTCACCGGGATAATCGGCGCAGAGCGCAACGATGCCGTAGGTGCCCTCAACATGCAGCAGCGCCTTGCGCACCGCCGTCAGGAAGCGGTTCTTGCCCGCCGCTTCCGGCTCCTTCTGGTAATGGTAAGCGATGAGGTTGACGAGGGCTTCGGTGTCGGTTTCCGATTGAAAAGTGTAACCGTGGTTTTCGCAGAATTTTTTGATGGCGAGGTAATTTTCAATGACGCCGTTATGACACAGGGCAAATTTGTGATCCGAGCTGACATGCGGGTGGGCGTTGATGTCGGTGACGCGGCCGTGGGTGGCCCAGCGGGTGTGGGCGATGCCGGTGTGGGCGGTTTCCTTTACGCCGGCAGCGGCGCGGATAAGGTTTTCGACGCGGCCGACCTTCTTGATCACGTCGAGCCCGTCCTTGGCGCCAATGGCGAGGCCCGCGGAGTCATAACCGCGATATTCGAGGCGCTTGAGGCCCTCCAGCAGGATGCCACAGGCCGCCTGTTTGCCGACATAGCCGACGATGCCACACATAAGAATTGCAAAAATAACGCAAACCCACAGGCTTAAGCAAGGCTGTATGCGCCGCACCCCCGCGCGCCCCAGCCTCATCCCCCAGCGTTGCGACCGCAGGTAGCAGGTTTTGTTTCTTTTTAATTCTCAAATTTCATGTCCACCCGGGTCATTTCCATCATCATGGGCGGCGGTCGCGGCAGCCGGTTGCATCCGCTGACCAAGGACCGCTGCAAACCCGCCGTGCCCCTCGGCGGCAAATATCGCCTGGTGGACATTCCCATCAGCAATTGCATCCATTCGGGCTACAACCAGATTTACCTGCTGACGCAGTTTAACACCGCCTCACTTCACCGGCACATCCAGTCCGCGTACCAGTTTGACCCGTTTGACCATGGGTTTGTGGACATTCTCTCCGCCGAGCAAACGCACTCGAGCGATCAATGGTATCAGGGGACGGCGGATGCGGTGCGCCAGAATATGCACCACTTTCATGGGGCGGACGACGATTTGTTCCTCATTCTCTCGGGTGACCAGCTTTACCGGATGGATTTTCGCGAGATAGTCACGCAGCATTTGCAGACCGGAGCGGATGTAACGATCGCGGCAAAGGCGATGCCGAAGGAATGCGTGCACAGCCTGGGCGTGATGCGCGTCGCGGAAGATTTGACCATCACGCAATTCGCGGAAAAGCCCAAAGACGCCAAAGTGGTGCAGGGGCTCGTCGTCGGCACCAGCGTGCGGGCGCGGATTAAGCACGCACAGCCCGGCCAGGATTATTGCCTGGCCTCGATGGGCATTTATGTTTTTACCGGCAAAGTCATCAAGGAGGCGATGGAAACGGCGGCGATGGACTTTGGCCGGGAAATCATTCCCAGCCTGCTCGGAAAAAAGAAACTCTACAGCTTTGTGTTTGACGATTACTGGGAGGATATTGGGACGGTCGGCTCGTTTTTCGAGGCCAACCTGCTGCTCACCACCGACAATCCCCCGTTTGACCTCTACAACCACTCACACCCGATTTTCACGCATCTAAATTACCTGCCGCCGCCCAAGTTCACCAACTGCACGCTAAACCACACCATCGTGGCTGCCGGGAGCGTCATCACCAGCGCGAAGATCAGCGAAGCGATCATCGGCGTGCGCTCCAATATTGGAGAAGGCGCGGTTTTTGAGCGCGTCGTGATGATGGGCTCGGACGAATTCGAAACGGAGAAGGAACGGCGCCGCAACCGCGAACGGGGAATTCTTGACATCGGCGTCGGCAAAAATTGCGTGATGAAGAACGCCATCATCGACAAAAACGCGCGCATCGGGGACAACGTGAAACTTTCGCCCGAAGGCAAACCCGACCAGTGGCAGCAAGGCGACCTCTACGTGCGCGACGGCGTCATCATCGTCGCCAAGAATGGCGTGGTGCCGAGCGGGACGGTGGTTTAGCGAATCACATTTACGCCTGCGCCAAAGCCTTTTTAACCAGCGCTTCAGAAGTGGCTTTAGCGCCGAGAACAGATTGGGCACGGCGGGCGGCCTTGTCGGCGTCGGGGGCTTTATAGCCGAGAGCGATGAGCGCGCCGACGGCGTCGGTGAAGGCAGAGCCTTCCTTCATCTCCCCCTTCGCCAAGGCTTCGGGGGACAAGCCGCCAGTGGCTGAGGGTAAAACTTTATCGCGGAGTTCGATGACGAGGCGTTCGGCGGTTTTTTTGCCGATGCCGGGGCATTTGGAGAGCAGCTCGACATTCGCCTGCGCGATGGCGGATTTGAGCGTATCGGCGGAAAGGCGGCTGAGCAGATTCAGCGCGGTCTTGGGGCCGATGCCGGAGACTTTCTCGACGAGGAGCTGGAAGAAGTCGCGGTCCTCGCGCGTGGCAAAGCCGAAGAGCTGCTGCGAGTCCTCGCGATAAACGGCAAGGGTGTGCAACTTGACGCGCTGGCCGACGGCGGGGAGTTTCTCGGCGGTGGTGAGCGGGATGCAGACTTCGTAACCGATGCCGTGAGACTCCACCACCGCCCGGAGCGGGGAACATTCCACGAGCACGCCTTCAAGCGAAACAATCATTTAAAGGAGTTTATTTAGCTTTTCAGGCCCAACACATCATCCATGCCATAGAGGCCGGGCTTCTGCAGCACGACCCATTGGGCCGCGAGGAGCGCGCCGGAGGCGAAGATGGCCCGCGAGGAAGCCTTGTGGGTGAGTTCGAGGCGCTCGCCGTTGCCGGCGAAAATGACCGTGTGGTCGCCGACGACGTCGCCACCGCGTAGGGCGTGGACGCCAATCTGGTCAACCGGACGCGCGCCGACCAGGCCGTGGCGGCCATGGACGACCGAGCCGGCCGCGAGCTTGCGGGCTTCGCGGACGATTTCGATGAGTTTTTCGGCGGTGCCGCTGGGAGCGTCCTTTTTGTCGCGATGGTGCATCTCGACGATTTCGACGTTGTAGCCGGAGTTGAGGACGGTGGCGGCTCGCTGAGCAAGGAAGTTGAGGAGCGTAACGCCGACGGAATAATTGCCGGCCCAGACGATGGGGATTTTTTTCGCGAACGCGGTGATTTCTTTGCGTTCAGCGGCCGTGTGGCCGGTGGTGCCGATGACGACCGGAACTTTGTTCTCCGCCGCAAGCCGGACAAAGGGCGCGGTGGCCTCATGGGAACTGAAGTCCACCGCGGCTTTCACGCCGGCAAAGGCGGGGGCGTTGAGCGCATCGCCCGCGTCCAAACGGCGCGCGATGACCACGCCCGCGCCGGGTGCGGCGGCGGCGATGGCCTGGCCCATGCGGCCTTGGTAACCGTTGAGGAGAATGGAAAGCGGCATAAACGAAATTTACTGCCGCCGAGGATGCACAGCTTTCCCGCCGGATGCTAACCAAAAATTGCCCCACCCGACCGCCTTCACAACCGCGAGAGCAGCAGTTCGCGCTCGAAGATCATTTCCTTGGGCAGGTGGTCGAAGAGGGAAATGAAAAGCTCCTCATGGGCGAGGGTCTGGTGGGCGGTGCGGGTGCGGTCGAACGACATGAGTTCGTTCCACTTTTCCCGGGAATAATCGAGGCCGCGCCAGTCGATATCCTGGTAACGCGGGAGCCAGCCGAGGGGGCTTTCCTTGGCGAAGGCGCGGCCGTTGGCGCGTTCGACAATCCAGCGCAGGACGCGCATGTTCTGGCCGTAGCCCGGCCACATGTACTTTCCCGAAGCATCTTTGCGAAACCAGTTGACGTGGAAAATGCGCGGGGCCTCCTCGAGGTGCTTGCCGACTTTGAGCCAGTGGCGGAAATAGTCGGCCATGTGATAGCCGCAAAACGGGAGCATGGCCATCGGGTCGCGGCGCAGGGTGCCGATGCTGCCCTCGGCGGCGGCCGTCTGCTCGGAACCCATGGTGGCGCCAAGATAGACACCGTGGCTCCAGGTGAAGGCCTGGTAAACCAGAGGCACATCGCTCATGCGGCGACCGCCAAAGACGAATGCCTTGATGGGCACGCCATCGAGGTCATTGACGGCCGAGTCGAGGCAGGGGCAATTCGCAATGGGCGCGGTGAAGCGTGAATTGGGGTGGGAGGAAACCCGCCCGCAGCCGGGCGTCCAATCCTGGCCCGTCCAATCAATCAGGTGCGCGGGAGGCTGCGGCGTCAGGCCCTCCCACCACACATCGCCGTCGTCGGTCAAGGCGACGTTGGTGAAAATCGTGTCCTTCGCGCACGAAGCGAGGGCGTTGGGGTTGGTTTCCGCGGAAGTGCTGGGGGCCACGCCGAAAAACCCGTTCTCGGGGTTGATGCCGTAAAGCCGGCCGTCCGCACCGGGCTTGATCCAGCCGATATCGTCGCCCACGGTGGTGACCTTCCAGCCCTTCATTTCCTTGGGCGGGATAATCATGGCGAAATTCGTTTTGCCGCACGCGCTGGGGAAAGCCGCGGCGACGTAAGTTTTTTCGCCTTCGGGGTTTTCGACGCCGAGGATAAGCATATGCTCGGCGAGCCAGCCATGGTCGCGCGCCATGCAGGAGGCGATGCGCAGCGCGAGGCACTTTTTGCCCAGCAACGCGTTGCCGCCGTAGCCGGAGCCGTAGGAAACAATACTGCGCTCCTCCGGGAAATGCACAATGTAGGTGTTGTCCGGATTGCAGGGCCAGGGGGAATCTTTTTGGCCGGGTGCAAGTGGCTGGCCGACCGAATGCACGCAGGGCACAAAAAAACCGTCTTCGCCCAGCACATCCAGCACGGCCTGGCCGACGCGCGCCATGATGCGCATATTGACGACGACGTAAGGCGAATCCGTGACCTGCACACCGATATGCGCCAGGGGCGAGCCGACCGGGCCCATCGAAAACGGAATGACGTACATCGTGCGGCCGGCCATGCAGCCGGTGAACATGTCCGTAAGTTTGTGCCGCATGGCGCGCGGCTCCTCCCAGTTATTTGTCGGGCCGGCATCGTCCTTGCTGACCGAGCAGATAAAGGTCCGCTTTTCCACCCGGGCGACATCGCGTGGGTCCGAACGGAAGAGATAGCAATTGGGCCGCTTGGCGGGGTTAAGCTTGATGGCCATGCCACTTTTAACCATCCCGGCGAACAATTCCTCCGCTTCCGTCGCAGAACCGTCACACCACCGGACTGCATCGGGCCGGCACATCTCCGTCATTTTGCCGACCCATTTCAGCAGTGCCGCGTGGGAAGTCCTGGGTTGATGGTCACTCATGTCAGCAATGGGCTAAATCGGCCTGTTTTGCTCGCGTTCAGGCTAAAATTAGTCGTGACGACGTGAAGAGGAGCTTTGGGAGGACTCGGAGCCGGAGCGATGCCGCGAGGAACGGAAATGCCGATGACGGCGGCGGCGGCGCTCAAATTCCTCGCGTTCCAGTTTCGGAGGCGGCCGAAACAGGGCAAAAGCGACCAGCGCCAGCAGGCTGCCACCCACCCCCAACCCGAACCCGGTGAGCCCGATATTGGCCCAAGGTCTGGCATCGGCAGTGGACGGTGATTCGGCCGGGGCCAGCACCGCGTAATTAGGGTCGGTGAGGTTGAAGTTTGTTTCGGCGTCAGAAACCGCCACTTCCATTTTGGAAAGCACGTCGTTGCTGGTGTTGAGATCCTTGCGCAAGCTGTCATAAACGGAACGCGCGCCGGACAGCTCCTGGTTTTTGCGCTGCATGTCATCCAGCCGCTTGGCGGCCTGGTTAAAATTGCTTTGGGCCGCTTGTAAATTGGCGACCAGTTCGTGCACGGCGGCATCGGTGGCGGCGTTAAGCTCCTTCATGGCGACATCGAGGCGCGCTTTGGCATCCGTCATCGCCGGGGCCTCCTCCTGATAATTTTCGGAGCGCAGCTCCTGAACATGGTTGGTTTCGTTTTGAGCGGTCGCGTATAATTGGGCGATATTGGACTGGCTGCGGATAAACTCGAGATCCCAGACGGCTTTCTGGGCGCCCATCTGGTCGAGCACCTGTTGCCGGTGCAGATCCAAGGTGTCCATCGCGCCTTTGTATTGGACGACCTGTTTGTTCAAATCCGCGATGGTTTCAAGATAAACGCTGTCGGCCCCCGAGTCAAAATTCATCCCGCCGAATTGGTTGCTGAGGTCCTTCATTTGCGCCCGCAGGTTGTCGGTCTTATCGCGCTGGGTTTTGATTTTTGCGTCCAGATCCGCCAGGCTCTGGTGCATGCGCTCGTCTTTGCTGGCATTGCTTTCGCGAACGAACTCGCTGGCCAGCGCGTTGGCGATCAGCGCGGCGACGGCCGGGTCAGGATGTTGAAACCCCACATCCACCATGCCGTCAGCAGCCGTCAACCGGCGGCCTTCGAGCAGGATTTCGACGGGGCCGATTCCCGGCCCCCAATGCAGCCAATGGTCAAAAGGAGCGGCGAGGCGGCGCCGATCCGCATCGCTTAAATCCGCCGCAATTTTTTTGATCAGGGCATCCGAGCGAAGCGGGGCCAGGTAGGGAGAATTCGGGCCAATCCGGAGCGCATTAACGTTGGAACGGGAATTGTAGTCCGAAACCTGGGCGTAGGCCGTGTATTCGCGCGTAAAAAACAACGCGTAAAGCAAATAAGCCGCGGCTATTGCGATAAAAACCCCGAGGAGTGCGCGCTGGCGCTGGCGGACAACATACAGGATATTCATGGGGAAATCGACCGGGCAGAAAGCGGGAAAAGGCAATCATGAAGGACAAACCTCGTTTGATCAAGACTGCGCGCAAGCAAACGCCGGCCGCTCTTTTGCATTTCCCTTGACCGAGGCGGATCAAAAGCGTGAGATTCCCCACCCCCTATGAATGCCCCCCGCCTTGCTGCTGCCAAATCATGTTTTATCGCCGCACTTCTGGCCGGCCTCGCTCCGTGGATTTGCGCCCAACCTGCGCCTGACAGCGCACAATCCACCCCCGCCATGGCGAAGGAAGCGCCGGCCAAAATGGCCGTGGCACCACCCACCCCGGAGGTTGTCGCCAAATATTTCTCCAACTGGCCGGAAGGAACCGACCCCAAAGCCGTCGGCAAGCTGGTCGCGGAAAATTTTGCCGGCCGGCAGTTCCGTTTTGAATCCGGGCGTTTTGCGTCGGCCAACCCGCCGTCGCCGGTCATTTATCCTGAAGTGGTCTGCTGGTACGGCGCATTCACCTATGCCGAGGCGGCCAAAGACAATGCGTTGCGGGACAAGCTCATCAACAAATTCGGAAAATTCTCCACACCGGAAGGCGCGGCGCATATTTCCAACGCCGCCAGCGTGGACATGCACGTGTTCGGCGCCGTGCCGTTGGAAATCTATATGCTCACCAAGGCGAAGGGCTACCTGGACCTGGGGCAAAGTTTCGCTGACAACCAATGGGCCAACCCCAAGGACGGCGGACTTTCCGGGGACAGCCGTTACTGGGTGGACGACCTGTATATGCTGCCTCTGGTCGAGCTGCAGGCTTACCGTGCAACGAAGGATAAAAAATATCTCGACCGCACGGCCCTGACCTTTTCCACCTACCTCGACCGCCTACAGCAGCCCACCGGCCTGTTTTACCACGGAGACGGCGCGAATTTTTATTGGAGCCGCGGCGACGGCTGGGTGGCCGCTGGCATCACGGAACTGTTGCGGGACCTGCCCCCCAACCATCCCCAATACGCCAAAATTTTCGACGGTTACAAAAAAATGATGGCCGGCCTGCTGAAATACCAGGGTGAAGACGGCCTCTGGAAGCAGCTCATCGACAATACCGACCCGGCGAACTGGAGCGAAAGTTCCGGCTCCGCGATGTTTACCTTTGCCTTCATCACCGGCGTCAAGAACGGCTGGCTCGATGCCACGACCTACGGCCCCGCCGCGCGCAAGGCCTGGCTCGGCCTGGTCAAGCTGATCGACCAGGAAGGAAATATCTCCAACGTCTGCGTGGGCACCAACAAATGGACCGCGGCCCAGGGGGACGGCGTGCAGTATTACCTCAACCGCACCAAGGACAATACCCCCGACCAGCTCCACAGCTCGGACGTCCTGCACGGCAACGCCCCGGTGTTATGGTGCGCTACCGCGCTGCTGCGCTGAGGGAGCGGGAAAATTTTGCGCGCTTTTGCGCTTGTCCCCCGCAGGCGGGATGGAGTATGAAGATACTTTGCGCCGATATTTCCGGCTCGGTCCGGGATACGGCAGCCAGCGGGGTGTAGCTTAGCCTGGTAGAGCGCTACGTTCGGGACGTAGAGGCCGTGGGTTCGAATCCCACCACCCCGACCATTTTTTCAAAATTTTCATCAGCCGGCCTGCCCCGTGGCTTTTCCTGGCTCGCCAGGATGGTCGTTTCCCATCAGTGAAAAGGCTTCCGCGTACAACATGCCCAAGCATTCCCCAAGCATGTTAGGAAAGATGCTCAGCCAGACCCGGAGCTGGTTGAGCGCCATTCCGGCAACTCCCCAGCGACGACCTTCGCGGATTTATTGGTCAGTCGTGGTCGTGGCCATGCTGCTGGTCATTGGCTCGCTGGATTACATCACGGGTTACGAGGTCTCGGTCATGGTCTTTTATTTGTTGCCGGTGGCCATCGCCGTGCTGGCGATGGGCTGGATGGCCGGCGTGGTGGCCGCCGTCGCCAGCATGGCCATATCATTGTGCACCGACCTGGCCACCGGGGCGCACTACCATGATCCGTTGGTGCCCTGGTGGAATGCGCTGATTGTGCTGGCCACCTACCTTGTGGTGATCTGGCTGCTGGCGACACTCATCTCGAAAAACGCCAAGCTGCAGGAAATGCACGATGAACTGGAGGAACGCGTGCAGAAGCGAACCGAAGCGCTCACCCAGGAAATTGCCGAGCGCGAGCGGCTGGAAAAAGTGGTCCTCGAAATCAGCGAACGGGAACGCTGCAACATCGGGCATGACTTGCATGACGGACTGGGGCAATACCTGACCGGCACGGCCCTCGCCGGAAAAATTCTCGCGGACAAACTGGACTCCCGGGCAGCGGGAGAAGCGGTGGATGCCCACAAGCTGGTCGAATTCGTCGAACAGGCGATTGAGCAGACGCGGGGTCTGGCCAAAGGGCTTTTGCTGGCGGAAATCGAACGGCAAAACCTGGCCAGCGAGTTGGCGGAACTGGCCAGCGCCACCGAGGAGCAGCACCACCTCGCCTGTGTATTTCGCAATCATGGCGAAATCCAGCTTTCGGAAAATGGCGTGGCCACTCACCTCTATCGCATTGCGCAGGAAGCCGTGCGAAACGCGGCCCGCCATGCGCGCGCCCACACCATTGAAATCACCTTGGCGGCGGAGGCAACTGGGCTGATTTTAAGCATTTCCGACGACGGCATCGGTTTGCCCATGCCCAACGGGCGGGGCCCGGGGCTGGGCTTGCGCATCATGGCCCACCGTGCGGCCATCATCGGCGCTGTTTTCACCATTGAAACTCCGCCGGAAGGTGGCACGCTGGTTTTGTGCCGGTATCCCCCCACTGTTTCCCCGCCATGACCAGCCCATCCCTCGCAACTTTAAAAACACCGCCGACCCCCGAGGCGCGAACCCGGGTCTTTGTGGTCGACGACCATGCGTTTGCCCGCGAGTGGCTGACCAACTTCATCGAACAGCAAAAGGACCTGTGCGTTTGCGGGCAAGGCTCCACCATCAATGAATCGCTGGCGGAGATTACGCGTTTGCAACCGGAAGTCGTGGTCGTCGACCTGGCGCTGCGCCACGAATCCGGCCTAGAATTAATCAAGCAACTGCAGACACTGACGCCCACGCCCCGCGTGCTGGTGCTGTCCATGCACGACGAGGCTTATTACGCCGAACGGGCCCTGCGGGCAGGCGCGCTCGGCTACGTCATGAAACGGGAATCGACCGGCAAAGTCATCGAAGGCATCCGCCAGGTTTTGCGCGGCCAGCTCTACGTCAGCGAGTCGTTCACGAACTTCATCGCGCAAAAATATGTCGGCCGGAAAATGGAACAGGGGGCATCCTCCATTGAACAACTGGGCGACCGGGAACTGGAAGTTTTTCGCCTGATTGGGCAGGGCCATGAGAATCGCCGGATCGCACAGGAATTGCACATCAGCCTCAAGACGGTTCAGGCCCATTGCGAACACATCAAGGAAAAGCTCGGCATCGAAAATGCGACCGGGCTCATACGTGAAGCAGTGCGCTGGGTCGAAAGTGAACGGCGCATTTGATGTCCGCTTGGAAAATGTCGCCGGGCACCGGTTCAGTCATGCTACGTTAGATTAGGCAAGTATCCTAATCGTTTTTAGAATTTGCCCCTAAAGACAAGCGCTTGGTCATCGTGATAGAGTCAGAGTCTGCTCCCCCCTGCTCATTCAGGCGTGAAAGACCATGCTTGGCTCAGACAAAATTGAAATTCACCCCGCCGCCCTGAAATCCTGCGGTTTGTTCGCCGGCCTTTCCGACAGTCAACTCGAGGAGTTGATTGCGTGTTTGCGTCTGGAAAAATGGCCGCGGGGCGGCCGCATCGTGACCGCAGGCGAATGGAGTGATGCACTTCATGTCATTTACCGTGGCGGGGTGGACATTCTCCGGCAAGTGGTGACCCGGGAAGGTGAAGGTGAAGAAAAAATCGCCGCACTGCGTGAAGGCAATACTTTCGGAGAAATGGCGCTCGTGGATCGGCAACCTTGCACCGCTTCGGTCGTGGCCAACACCGACTCCGTCATCTTCACCCTCGAGCATGCCGACCTGCCCAAACTTGATCCGCGCATTTACGCTGCCATGCTCGTGAATCTCACCCGCGAAGCCAACCGCCGCCTCCGCAGCCTGGATCAGCATTTTGCCGTATCGTTGTTCTCCAATCTCGAGCAAACTCGTTTCCGTCCGCTTTCCAAAGTCTGACTGGCGGGTTCGCAAATGGGCCCCGCCTTTTCGGTTGCCAGGCCTGCACTAACCTGCCCTTTTAACGTGAACCCAGCCCGGGCTGGTCCGGGTGTCATCGCTTGACGCCGAGGTAATTTACTTTACACGCATCAACGTATCCGTATATTTTGATGCGTATGCCTGCCTCCCCCATCGGTCAGCCGATAACGGCCATGCTTGGTGCGGGCCGCCCGCTGGTTTCGATTGAATTTTTCCCACCCAAGACTCCCGAAGGCGCGCGGCAAATCCTGGACACCGCCGCCAAACTCGCGCCGTACAAGCCTGATTTCGTTTCCATCACCTATGGCGCCGGCGGCTCAACGCGCGAGCGCACCCTCGAATACGGATTGATTCTACGCGACCGCTTTGGCTTCGAGGTCATGCCGCATCTAACCTGTGTCGGCCATTCGCGCGCGGAACTCCGCGCCGTACTGGACCGGCTGCGCGACGCCGGCTTCCGCAATTTGATGGTGTTGCGCGGGGACCCGCCCAAGGGCGAAACGGAATTTAAGCCGCACCCGGACGGCCTGCGTTATGCGAACGAACTGGTCGCGTTCATCCGCCAGTATTATCCCGGTTTTTGCCTTGGAGTCGGGGGTTATCCGGAAACGCACCCAGAGGCTCCGTCGTCGGAGGATGACTTGCGCCATTTAAAAGCCAAGGTGGACGCCGGGGCGGACTTCATCACCACCCAGCTCTTTTTTGACAACGCCGCGTATTTCAAATTTGTCCAGCGTTGCCGCACGGCGGGCATCACCGTGCCGATTGTGCCCGGCATCATGCCGGCGCTTTCCCACGCCCAGGTGGAGCGATTCACGACGTTTTGCAAAGCCAGCTACCCGGCCAAACTGGTAATCAAACTTTCCACGCTGGCCGGCCAGGATGCCGCGGCGGAAGCCGTGGGGGTCGAATGGGCGGACGCCCAAATCCGTGAGCTGGTGCAAAAAAAAGTCCCCGGGCTGCATTTGTACATCATGAACCGGGCGTCCTCGGCGCTGGCGCTTTTTGCCCGGCTGCAAAAAGAAGGCCTGCTGCCCGCGCGTTGAATCCGTTTAGTGGGAAACGGTGCGTTCCCAACGCAACCAACGCAGCCAACCTAGCCAACGCATCAATCCTAGCCAACGCAGCCAACGGAGCACTATTCGGGAACGGAAAAATCTGCTAGGCTTGCGAGTGCCCGCACCTTTTGCGTTCTTTGACCGCGGGCGCGGGCGCCTCCCGGCGCCGGCTTTCACTTTCCAGCGCACTCTGCAGAATGGCCAGATCATCGAGGATGCGCCCGGCCGCGTCATCAGCCTCCCTCTGGCGTGGCGATCCCGTTTGGACGGAATCGCGCCCTTCCACCAAATACTCCACGCTGACCTGGAAAACGTCCGCCAGCTTTTGCAGCATTTGGACTTCGGATGGCATTCGGCCGTTTTTCCAGCAACCGACCGTGGAAATGGCGTTGCCCGTGGCGTCGGCAATGTCGCGCAGCGTAAAATCGTGGTAACTCATGAGTAAACGGAAGCGCCGCGCAAAGGCGGAGGAGGAAGTGGCAGTGGAATGCATGGAATTTTTCTATTGACCTGTGGAAAAATTACATGTTAGTATAAAATACCTATTTATACAAATATATTTTAACGCTCCCTCAACCCTCATCCCCGCCCGACACCGGCCGCGGGGCTGCCCACCCCGCTCCGCCATGCACCTCGCCTACCAAGACAGCCCGGAACACTTCGAGTTCATGCTGCCGCCCGGCCAGCAGTGGTTTTCGCCCAAGGAGGTGGCCTCCGTCATCGGGCGCACGGACCAATTTGTGCGTGATGCCTTTGACAACCAGAAGATACTCGGCCACCAGAACAATGCCCGGGCCCGCAAAGGACGGGAACGGCGGCGCACCTACCAAATCCACCGCGAAGCGGTCATCCTGTTCCTGCTGGAGACGGCCAATTACCGCCCGAAGGACTTTTTGGCGCGCATCGAGGAAATCCTCCGCAACCGTTCACCCCAACAATTAACCCAGCTCCAGCGCTACGTAACCAGCCGGCTGGGTGGCGGGGCGATTCGTCGCGGGTGAATTTTTGTGTCGGCAAGCGGGCGGACTTGGGCGATTTTAGGGGTACTCATAACTCATGGCCGACACCCTCAAGCCAACGGGCGACAGACCGCCGGCGGTTTTAACCGCCGGGACGATTCCCTACCTTTGGATCCTCACGTCGTTTTTGCTCGTGCTGATTTTGGACCAGGCCGGGGCCCAGGGCACCGTCCCCGAGCACGAACATTTTCCGCTGCTCAACCTTGGGCTGGCGGCGGCGTTGACCGTGATGTGGCAAAATGGCTGGAAGACCTGGCCGGTGGTGTTCGTGGCCGGGGTGGCCAGCGGGGCCTTGCGCCACTTCGGCTGGGTGGCCGCGCCCCTGTATGGTTTTGGACTCGTCGGCGGAGCTGCAGCGGGGCGCGCTTTGCTGGCCGTGAGCGGGTTTAACGCCCGCTTGCGCAGCGCGGCGGATGTGCTGACCCTTTCGGTGCTTGGCGGGCCGGTAGCGGCGATTATCACGGCCCTGGGCCTGGCCCTGGCGCCACGGGTGCTTTCGGGCGGCGATTTTGGCGGAATGTTCAAGACGCTCTTCGCTCAATGGCTGGCGGGCTGGACGGGCGTGCTGATGATGGCGCCGTTTTTGTTTTCATTGAGCGCGGATTATTTCCACCGTTGGAATCCGGCGCGCGTGCGCGAATGGCTGCTGGTGAACATCCTGCTCGTGGGCAGCCTGCTGGTGATGTTCCAAAACCTCACCAGTGGGGACCAGATGCGCTACCCGCTGGCCTATGCGGCGCTGCCGTGTGTTTTTTGGACGGCCTGGCGCTTTGGCACCGCGGGCGCGGCGCTGGCGAACCTGCTGGTGGGTATTATCACCGCCTTGTGCGCGAATGAGGGCCTGGGCCCGTTCGCGAGCAATGGGGAAATATCCATCCTGCTGCCCGCCTGGGCGTTCCTGGCCTTTCACGGGCTGGTGGCGCTGCTGCTGGCCGCGTTCACGGACGAGCGCCGGCTCGAGTTGCTCCAGCAGCGCCAGAAAGCGCGTTTCCTGCGCCAGTTGCTCGATGAACTGCCCATTGGCGTTTTACTGAAGGACATTTCTGACCGGCCGCTGGTCGTCAACCGGCGCTGGTTCCAATTCTTCGGCAAGGCCGGGGGCAGCGAGGAAGACCAGTGGCAGCACCAGCGCTCGATGGACGCCTTCTGGCGCGGGCGCGAGCTGACCTTGCTGCAAAACCTCGGTGAAACCTTGCGCGAAGAAGCCGAGAGCACCGACTTTGAGGGCCGCCAGCGCGAACTCTTACTGACCAAGCAGGCCGCCTATTTTGAACAACGCGGGGAACGTTTACTGATGGTCGTGGCGGACGATATTTCCACCGGCCGCGCCAGCCTGGGGGAAACGCGTGAAAACCTGCAACGCATCCGCGCCGCGCTCACCGCGGCCGAAGTCGGCGTCTGGGAATGGAACATCCCCGCCGGCCTGATTCATTTCGATGAGATTTTCGGCAAGCTGACCAGCCTGGTATCCCGGCCCGAAGGCATCTCCGTCCAGGAATGGCAAAACGGCATCCACCCGGAAGACCGGCCCACGTTCCAGCACGACATGCTTCAGCACATGCATCATCAGGCCGAGCTTTTCGCCACGCGTTTCAAATTCCGGCGCGACAACGGGTGGATCTGGCTCGTGGTCCGCGGGCGGATTGTGGAGAAGGATTCGCGCAACCTCGGCGTGCGGATGATTGGGACCCTACAACATCTGCGCGCGACAGTGCAGGCCCTCCCCGACCCCAATGCGCCGGCGCCGAAGTGAAAATAGCGGCGACTATAAAAGTTAAAACCTGACCCTTTTTTGGCCCCTCATCAGCCAAGTGATCAATTTAAATTTAAGCCAAAGGAATAATATGATGACATTTCCCGTATGGATCGATGGTGTACTTGGGGTTGTTGATAATATTCAAGACCTTGAATATCAGAAGCGTGTTTGGCTGCGCGGTGAAGGTCCTGAAGTGTCAACTTTTGGTGACACTGTGTGTAACTTTTTTGACGACTATGACGCAGACGGACTCCTTGCGCGCAGTCCAAAAGAAAGTGGGCTTACTGAGCTTCAGTATACTAAATTGAAAGAGTTTCGTGACGTTTTGAACGAATATTCTGATAAAATATTTGCCGCAAAATCGTCTGATGCATTTATCCTGGCCGATCCTCGTTGGGATGAAATTCGTGCTTTGGCGCAGCAAGTTTTAGACGCATTCAAAAAATAGCCCCATGCGCCTGCTGCTCGCCCTGACAGCCTTGCTTTGGGCGGCTTTGCCGTTACATGCCTACGACTTGCGGGACCGGATGCTGGCGGGCAGTACAACTACGGGCCAAAAAGGGGTCAGGTTTTAAGTTTTGTAATTAATCGAGCGATCCGGTGGTTAACCCCCTCCCCCAAACCCAATCAACCCTCAAAAAGCAATTTCCTATCAGTAGTTGACAACCGTCCGCTATTGCGTACGCTTGGAGGATGACCTCGATTACCGCAACGAAGGCCCGCGCCCAGCTCTATCAATTATTGGACGAGGCAGCGGCGGCGCATGAGCCGATTCAAATCACCGGGAAACGCGCGAACGCCGTCCTGGTTTCCGAGGGGGATTGGCGGAGCATCCAGGAAACGCTTTATCTCCTTTCGATTCCGGGGATGAGGGCGTCCATCCGCAAGGGTTTGGCGACGCCGCTGTCCCAAACTTCCAAAAATCCCAGCTGGTGAAGGCGGGCTGGCAGGTGGTTTACACGAAGCAGGCGCAGAAGGACGCCCGCAAACTGGCTTCGTCCCATTTGCGCCCACAAGCGGAGAAACTGTTGGCCCTGCTCGCCGAAAATCCCTGGGCCAGCCCGCCGCCTTATGAAAAGCTAGCCGGGGACCTGACGGGCGCGTATTCCC
>Ga0206864_1179_pt1 | contig 20000 bp, 15 predicted proteins | sample Alteio_BWOrgCont_42_FD_152632 | JGI IMG/M metagenome (GOLD analysis project Ga0206864, IMG submission 152632) | Enriched cells from forest soil in Barre Woods Harvard Forest LTER site, Petersham, Massachusetts, United States -... | ecosystem: Environmental > Terrestrial > Soil > Temperate forest >...
ATGCGCTAATTTTCCATAGCAACCTGCTGCACCGCTCGGAGGCTAACCTTTCCGATTATCCGCGGTGGTCGCTTATATCCTGTTATAACCTGCAATCAAACCTGGCCTATAATGAAACCTCTACTTCGTACAAGGTTCCGGTTGATATTGTGCCGGACAATGCGATATTGGATTGGGAGCCGGAATCGTTATCAAATGCCGATTTCCTTAAAAAAGAAAATGACCCGGGCCTGAAAGCAACAGGATGGGAGAGTGAAGTCAAGGCTTAATTTGAAAATGTGCTGATTTGATAATTTGAAAATAGAAGGAGAATTTCTTAACTTTTATAACCTTTACAACACTTACAACATTTTTACAACCATCATAAACTAAATAAAATGAACATAGCAATGTTAGGTTCGGGGTTTATAGCCCGTTTTTATGCAGATTCGTTACAGGCGCAGCGTGCAAAGGATACATTGATCAGCGTGTATTCACGGAATATTGATAAGGCTAAAAAGTTTGCTGAAGATTATAAGCTGGATTTCTTTTCGAATGATATGGATACTGTTGTTGGCCGCGAAGATGTTGACGCGGTGGTTATCTCCCTGCCAAATAACCTGCACGAAGCTGCTGTTGCCGCTTGTGCGAAGGCTAAAAAACATGTATTGTGCACTAAACCGCTTGGCCGTAATGCTGGCGAAGCAAAACGCATGTTAGATATGGTGGAAGAAGCCGGGATTATGGGCGGGTATCTTGAAGACCTATGTTATACCCCCAAGTTTTTAAAATCGATGAAAAGCGTAAAGGATGGCAATATTGGTAAAGTATTGTGGGCAAAATCGCGCGAGGCGCACCCCGGCCCGCATAGTGACTGGTTTTGGGATCATGAACAATCCGGCGGCGGTGCAATGGTTGATTTGGGCTGCCATTGTGTAGAGATAGCCCGTAATTATATCGGTAAAGAGATAAGGCCGGTTGAAGTCATGTGCTGGGCAGCTACCCAGGTACACCCCATAAAAGCCGAAGACAGCGCTATTGGCCTTGTAAAATATGCTAACGGAGCAATGGGACAGTTTGAGGTAAGCTGGTGTTTCAGAGGCGGGATGGATCTGCGCGACGAGGTGATGGGAACCGAAGGTACCATCTGGCTCAATAACTTTTTACGCACCGGTTTCGAAATGTTCAGCACAGGTAAGGGCGGATACGTGGCCGAAAAAGCAGAAAGCAACAGCGGCTGGCTGTTCCCGGTAGGGGATGAGGTACATGAGTTGGGCTACACCAATATGTTTACCGATATGTTTAATGCAATAGAAAGCAAAACAGAACCATTAGAAACTTTTTATGATGGCTATATTGTAAACGCGATACTTGATGCAGCCTACCTGTCCGCAAAAACAGGCAAATGGGAACCGGTACAAATAGAAGGCTGGCGCGGGGATCAAAGCGATGATTACGGGTCGAATTTTGCATCGTATAATGATGACTATTATCTTATTAAAAAGGAGATATTGCCGCATGGGGAGAATAAGTTGATATTGAAGCATAAGATAACCGGTGAAGTGGTAGCGAGGGATGTCTGAACCCTGATTTTACTCATTTTGATTTTCTTGTTTTTTGATAAATCGTTTTTTACTACAGATATAAATGAATGGAAATTTGTAGCGTAGCGCTACACGTGCTACACCCTGCTACAAAACGCTACAAAACTGATAATTAGGTATTTATGCACTGACAATATTTTGTCAGTGACAAAAATGTGTCACCACTTTTACAGATATTGCCCCGTTTAGCCGACCCCAACAATCGTAAATCGTAATTCTAAAATCGTAAATCCTACGCAAATCTTTCCACATTTTACAAAAACTTTTGTTTAAAAACACACGTTGTCTTATGCCTCAATAAGTTCTATTTTAGGCCGCAGAACAAAAGGGCAATGATATTATCAGATAAGCGTATTTTAGAAGAAATTGATAACGGAACTATCATTATTGAGCCGTTCAGGCCTGATTGTTTAGGTACTAATTCTTATGATGTCCATTTAGGAAAACACCTCGCCACTTACCGTGACAGGGTTTTGGACGCCAAACTGCATAATGAGGTTGTCGCCTTCGAGATACCAAAAGAGGGCTTTGTTTTACAGCCCAATACCTTATACCTCGGCGTTACTATGGAGTACACCGAAACGCATGTCCATGTTCCTTTTTTGGAAGGAAAATCGAGCACCGGGCGTTTGGGCATTAATATACAAGCAACCGCCGGCAAAGGCGATGTAGGCTTTTGCAATACCTGGACGCTTGAAATATCATGCACCCAGCCGGTTAAAGTTTATGCAGGCATGCCCATTGGCCAGCTGATCTATTTCGTAGTGGAAGGTGAAATAGATGTTTTTTATAATACAAAAGATAATGCTAAATATAACACCCCGTCAACCCGCCCTGTTGAAAGCATGATGTGGAAGAATAAATTTTGAGTTGAAAGCAGGAGACAGCGCAAATATAAATTTACGCTTTGTCATCCTGGCTTAAAGAGCAAAAATTAATCACCGGAATTTACTGTTAACTAAAAAAATCGTAAATTTGTTTGTACATCAAAAGTATAATAGCGCATTACATGGAAACTTTACTTGTTTATCCCACAAAGTCGCAGGAAAAAGCTGTTACGGCATTTCTTAAAGCGCTAAATGTGCAATTTGAAAAAAAACAAGAGGTTCTACCCCCGCATGTTTTGGCCGGAATTAAAAAAGGCCAAGAAGATATTAAAGCTGGCGACACTTTTACTTATGATGAATTTAAGCAACAGCTTTCAATATACAAATGAGCTTAACGCTTAAATTTTCAAGACAAGCAAAAGAAACCTATGCGGCTATTCAATCACAACTATATGAACGTTTTGGCCAGGCAGTTTTGGAGAAATTTGAGCGAAAAACGGTTAAAACCCTTGATTCAATCTTACAATCACCATTAATGTTCAAATCAGTATCGGATAACCCAAATATCCGGAAAGGATTGATCCATAAAAATTGTTCTGTTTTTTATGAAGTTAAACCGACTGAAATAGAAATACTTTTCTTTTGGGACAACCGACAATATCCTATTATTTTATAAAGAGAAAATTCAAGTGTATTTTGGGGCTTCCGGATCAAAAAACAATCAATTCAATCAACCGCAATAGAACCGGGCAGCAAGAGTTGGCTGGGATAAAATATTGTGACCACTAAATTACTTCGACATTCTAAAGCCATTATACGATATTAAAAATTTCTTTACTTTTTCCTCTGCTCAATAACAAGGCGGAGGGTAGGGAGGGGTTTAGGGGCCTCCCTTTTAATTCACCGTAAATTGGTATAAGCCTGAATCAGAGGTATTGCCATTTACATCTCTTGTGATTACCCTCCAGTAATAAGTACCGTAAAAAAACTTTTTAATAAGGTGTTTTTACGGTACTATATAGAGTCTTCCAAATCTAACTTGCCTTGGGTCAATAACAAATACCCATTTATGGGTATTTGTTATGATAATATTTTTATATTTTAGAACTTAAAACCAAGCTGTTCATAATTATCCCATAGCATGAAACTTGAGCTATTTAACACCGAAGCCATTAATATCTGGAAAAAAGCTTCAGGCACCACCATGCCTGAACAACTGCATTTTGAACTTAATTTGTATAAAAAGCTATTAGGCCTTTTCCAGGTTGGCGATTTTTATTACCTCATTTTTACTGTTGCTATTTTGGATTTGGAGTTTGTCAGTAAGGAAATAGAAACGGCGTTAGGCTATCAACCGTCGGAATTTAATATACGTATGCTGATGGACAAATTGCATCCTGATGATCGCCCATATTTTTTAAATTTTGAAAATAAGGCAACGGAATTTTTTGCAACCCTGCCCATAGAAAAATTAATGAAATATAAAATCAGGTACGATTACAGAATACAAAAAAAGAATGGGGAATATATCAGGATTTTACAACAGAGTGCGGTGATTGAACATGATGAAAACGGTGGCATATTAAGGACATTGGTAGTACACACAGATATAACGCATTTAAAAGCGGAAGGCAAACCTGCATTTTCTATTATCGGCCTTGACGGCGAACCATCATACATAAATATTGATGTGGAAAAAGTATTTGCCGTAAGTAAAGAGTTTTTGAGTAAAAGAGAGAAACAGGTGCTATCGCTGCTAATAGAAGGCAAATTGAGTAAAGATATCGGTGATATTTTAAATATCAGCAAACAAACCGTTGATAAGCACCGAAAAAATATGCTTCATAAAAACGGCCTTAGCAATACAGGTGAATTAATTGGTAAAGCCGTAAGGCATGGTTGGATATAGCGGGAGCCTTTGCCTATAAGCTATTTTTTCTTTCGGACTTCCAGACTTTCCGACTTTCGGACTTCCCCCAACAATACTCTTCTAACAAAAAATATTCAAAACCCCATCCTTAACATACTTGTTACCAATGCCGGCTTGATTTTAGTGTAATTTAGGTTTTATTTACCCCAATGAACTACAAACGGATAATTGCGGGCCTGTTGCTGATCGGCAGTATTACCGCAATGCTGGGATTTACCCGGATCGATGATGATCCCGTAGGCAAAATTATTGCTCAGCTTGGCAAATGGTTTGCTGCGAACCCGCAGGAAAAAGTGTACCTGCAATTGGATAAGCCCTACTATGCTATTGGCGATAACATCTGGTTCAAAGCATATATTACTACTGGCAGCGAACATAAATTATCGGCCATAAGCAACGTACTTAATGTGGAGCTTATTGATGATAAAGATTCGGTTAAGCAAAGCATTAAACTGCCTGTAATTAATGGCTTAACCTGGGGCGATTTTGCATTGCCTGATTCGCTTAAAGAAGGAAATTATCGTATAAGGGCGTATACCAACTGGATGCGCAATGCAGGGGAGGATTATTTTTTTGATAAATCTTTCACCGTTGTTAACTCGGTAACAAATAGTGTTTTCACAAAAACCAATTATACTTACAGTATCCAAAACGGGCAGCAAAATGTAAATGCTGTAATTAATTATACTGATTTAAGCGGTGCGCCCTACGCTGATAAGCAGGTAAGCTATAAGGTGCAGTTCGGGCAAAAAATAACGCTTAAAGGCAGGGGCCAAGCAGATGATAAAGGAAATTTGAACATCAGCTTTGTGGGTACAGGGCAGGGGAGCCCAACGCCGGGCAGGATAATTACTGATATAAAAATTGATGATAAAAAACCAGTCGAAAAATCGGTATTGATAAAATCGGCATCAGGTAAAGTTGACGTACAGTTTTTCCCGGAAGGTGGCAACCTGGTGAATGGCAATGATTCGAAAATTGCCTTTAAAGCTGTTGGCGCCGATGGCCTGGGCGCTGATATTAAAGGCATAGTAACTGATGACCAAAACAACCAGGTGGTTAGTTTTAGTAGTGGCCATTTAGGCATGGGCGAGTTTAACATTAAGCCTGAAACAGGCAAAACTTATAAAGCCAGGATCACTTATGCCGATGGTTCGGAAAATACTGTTGACTTGCCAAAGGCAGGTGATACCGGTTATACTTTAAGTGTTGATAATACCGCTGCGGATAATATCAGTATAAAAATTATACCTGGCCCGGCAGTTATGAAAAGCACCTCCGAAACAGGAGTTATGGGCCTGGCGGCACAATCGGGCGGGGTAATTTATTACGCAGGCAAGAGTAAACCGGGCATGAAATTTTTTACTGCCATCGTATCAAAAAGTAAATTCCCGACAGGAATAGTACAATTCACCTTATTCTCTTCAACCGGCGAACCATTGAACGAACGTTTGGTGTTTGTTGAAAACAATGATCAGCTTAAACTTAATATTGCATCTGCTCAGTCAACCTACCAGCCACGACAAAAGGTAAAAATTGACCTGAATGCAAGTGATAAAACCGGTAAACCGGTTGTAGGCAGTTTTTCGGTATCGGTAATTGATGAAACGAAAGTCCCGGTTGATGAAACTGCTGAAAGTACTATTTTATCAAACCTGTTGCTTATGTCGGATTTAAGGGGGTATATTGAGAAGCCGAATTACTATTTTGCAAATGTAAATGAAAAAACAGCTGCTGATTTGGATGTGCTGATGCTTACCCAGGGTTACCATAGGTTTGAGTGGAAACAAGTGCTGAGCGATAGCTATCCGCCCGTTGTTTACCAGCCCGAAAAAACCCTTGAAATATCAGGCCATTTAAAAAACCTGTTTGGCAAGCCGGTTGCAAACGGGAAAGTAACTTTATTTACAACCACCAGGGGCGGTTTTATAATTGATACGGTATCGGATAAAGAGGGACGGTTTACTTTTAAAAACCTTGTTTTCAGGGACAGCATAAGGTTTGTAATACAGGCCCGTACCGCTAAAGACCGTAAGAATATACAAATTGACCTGGATAATATAGCCCCTCAAAAGGTTGGCCCTAACAAAAACGCGCCCGATCTGCAGGTAAATATAAGCGATGGCCTTTCTTCATTTTTGCAGAATAGCAAAAGCTGGTATGCTGGCCAGCTTAAATATGGCCTGGTCAGCAATTCTATTTTGTTAAAAGAGGTTGAAATAAAAGCGACGAAAGTTAACCCGGCAGAAAACTCGTCCAATTTAAACGGGCCGGGCAATGCCGACCAGGTTGTAAGCGGCGATGAAATTTCGCAAGGATGCGCACATATTTCCGATTGTTTGCAGGGCAGGTTATTTGGCGTCAGATTCCAGAATGGCATCGCCTATTTAAACCGTAGTCCTAACACACCAATGGCTGTGATAATTGATGGGATAAGCGTTGCCCAGGATTCAAATAATTCCAATGCTGGGGATATTATAGATAATCTCAATGCAAATGATATTGCAAGTATTGAAGTTTTACGCAGCATTGCTTATACTTCCATTTATGGGGGCCGGGCTGGCGGCGGTGTTATAATAATAACTACAAAAAGGGGGGGCGGGAGTTATGTCCAGCGATATTCGCCGGGGATTATATCCTATAATCCAAAAGGGTATTATAAAGCCAATGTGTTTTATTCGCCGCAGTACGATGATCCTAAAACAAATACACAAATCCCTGATTTGCGCAGCACCATATACTGGAAACCAAATATAATTACAAACAATAGCGGCAAGGCTTCAGTTGAGTATTTTAATGCCGATAGCAAAGGGACATACAGGGTAGTTATAGAAGGGATTGATAGTGACGGCAACCTGGGGAGGCAGGTGTACCATTATAAAGTGGAGTAGTGAATAGAGGTTGGAGATTAGTTGTTTAAAGCGCGGTCCAATTCCGCAATCGGCATTCCGACTTTAGCATTTTTTTCTAATCTCTAACCCCCAGTCTCTAATCTCTAACCCCAACTACTTCTCCATTTGTTCAATCACAGCCTGGGTAACACCGGTAAAGGAGAAGCCGCCATCATGGAAGAGGTTTTGCATGGTTACCATTTTGGTAAGATCAGAGAATAAGCTAACGCAATAGTCAGCACATTGGTCTGCTGAGGCGTTGCCGAGCGGGCTCATTTTTTCAGCATAATCAATAAAGCCGTCAAAACCCTTAACGCCCGAACCTGCGGTTGTGCGTGTTGGTGATTGCGATATGGTATTGATACGTACATGTTTTTTTACGCCGTAATAATAGCCGAAACTACGGGCAATGCTTTCAAGGTAGGCTTTATTATCCGCCATATCGTTATAATCAGGGAATACACGATGGGCTGCAATGTAGCTTAAGGCCAGTACAGATCCCCATTCGTTTATGGCATCCATTTTCATAGCGGTTTGCAATATCCGGTGAAGACTCAGGGCAGATATGTCTAAACCCTTATGGGTAAAATCATAATTATTTTCGGTATACGGAATACTTTTACGAATGTTGACACTCATACCTATAGAATGTAATATAAAATCAACTCCGCCGCCAAAATGCTCCTGCGATTTGGTGAACAGGTTTACGATATCATCATTGCTGGTTACATCAGCGCCGATAACCGGGGCATTACATTCTTCGGCAAGTTTATTTATTTCGCCCATGCGTAGGGCGATGGGGGCATTACTCAAAATAATTTCAGCGCCTTCTTCAACAGCGCGCTGGGCTACTTTCCAGGCTATGGATTGTTCATTCAGGGCGCCAAAAATGATCCCTTTTTTACCTTTTAATAAGTTATAAGACATGGTGATGGTTTTGTTTTCGGGTTGTAAAGTTATAATTATTATTTACGAATTACGATTTACAAATTTAGATTGATTTTGAAGTTTTAGTCTTGCAATAAAATAGAAAATCTAAAATCTTGCGTCTTCGAAAGATTATAGAAAACAGCGCGCATGTGCGATTCAAAATCAACAACTTGTCATTGCGAGCGAGGTACGAGCGCGGCAATCGCGAACTGTGCACGACTCCCACGCATGACCGCCGGGCAAAGCTGCTCTGCGAAGTTCGCGATTGCCGCGCTTCGCTCGCAATGACAAAGTTTTTTGTGGATAAACTTAAATCCGAGGGAGGGAATCTATCTGTAATTCCGTGTTTCGAACACGCATAATCTAAAATCTCGAATCACCCAGCAATTCCCTCGCATTCTGCAACGCGCTTTCACCCGGATTATCGCCACTAAGCATTTTGGCTATCTCTAAAACCCTTTCCTGTTTATCAAGCTGTTTGATACGGGTATAAGTGGTAGCACCTTCATCATCCTTATATACAAAATAATGGCTTTGACCTTTGCTGGCTATTTGCGGCAGGTGGGTTATGGTAATCACCTGTAAATTATCAGCCAACCGCTGCATGATCTGCCCGACTTTATTGGCTACTTCACCGGATACGCCTGTATCTATCTCATCAAAAATTATGGTAGGCAAGGCTGTATTTTGAGCGATAAGAGATTTAATGCTTAACATCAGCCTTGAAAGCTCACCGCCGGACGCTACTTTACTCATTTCGGCAAGAGCATGGCCTTTATTGGCATTGAATAAAAAGCGTACGGAATCAACCCCGTTATCCCCCAAACCCCCTAAAGGGGAGTTATGTCCTGTTGGAGAATGTAGTTCAATTTTTAACGCGGCATTTGTCATACCCATTTCTGCAAGGCTTTCCAGCATATGCTTTTCAATTGTGGGAATTGTTTTTTTTCGGTTGGCGGATAATTCATTGGCTAAGGATTCCAATTCCTTTCGGTCTGTATCAAGCTGTTTCCTCAGTTTCTCAATAGCTTCATCGCCAAAAACAGCCTGTTGTATTTTGCCGGACAGGTCGTTCTGCAGTTGCAGTAGGTCGGCATTGCTGTTTAGCCTGTGTTTTTTCTGCAGATTATAAATCAGACTGAGCCGGGTATTTATTTCTTCGGCGCGGGCTTCATTGGTATGGGTGCGCTGCTCAATAATTTCAATTTCGGTGGCTATATCTTTTAGTTCAATAATGGCGCTGTTTAAACGCTGGTATAATTCTGCAATTAATGGATTGAACTTTTCAAGCGATGTAAGCTGGTGGCCCGCTTCCCGCAATTGTATAATTGCCGAAGTTTCGCCATCTTCCATTAAATAAAAAGCGCCCAGCAGGTTGCGTTTTATCTCCCCGGCATTGTTCAGGGTATAAAGTTCCTGCTCCAGCGATTCCTGCTCATCCGCTGAAAGTGTAGCTTTTTCCAGCTCATCAAATTGAAACTGGTAATAATCAAGGTCGGCTTTTGCCTTATCACTTTCGTCAATAAGCTGCTGCAATTTAGCTGTTGATTTTTTGTAAGACCTGAATTTCGCACGGTAATCATTTAACAGCTCATCATGTTTGGCAACTGCATCAACAACCAAAAGCTGAAATTCCGGGTCATTAATTTCCAAAGTGGCATGCTGTGAGTGGATATCGATCAGCTTTTCGCCCAAAGCTTTGAGGGCGGGCAAATTAACAGGCGTATCGTTTACAAAGGCCCTTGATTTGCCATCGGCTGAAATTTCGCGGCGCAAAACTGTTTCGGCTTCGTAATCAAGGTCATTATCCTCAAAAAACTGTTTTAGATGAAATGCGCCTATTTTAAATGATCCTTCGATCACACATTTTTTTTGCTGGTTAAAAAAGTAACGGCCTTCGGCACGCTGCCCCAAAATAAGCGAAAGCGCCCCCAATATGATGGATTTACCGGCGCCCGTTTCCCCGGTAAGAATATTTAACCCACTATCGAAACTAATTTCAAGGTTATCAATCAAAGCGTAATTACTAATGCTGAGGTTTTGAAGCATAAAAAAAGTATCCTGTTTGGAGGATACTAAAGTAGTGATTAGAGGTAAGAGATTAGAGATTAGTTAGGAAAAAATGATATTCCGAAACTAACTAATCTCTAATCTCTGGTCTCCAATCACTAACCCCTAATTCTTCGTTGTATCAGGTGCCTCCGGCTTCTCCGGTGCTTCTGGTTTTTCAGGGGCTTCTGGTTTCTCCGCAGATTCATTCCAATTCCAGTTTTTGTAAAGTTCCATACGTTTTTTAAACACAGGCGAATGTGTGTATGCGCGTAGTTTTTCACTGGCAGCACGCAATAATTCCTTTTCTTTTTTTATCTCGGGGCTATTTTCAAACTCGCGCATTTGCCGTCCTAATTCTCTCATTTCGGCTTGCTGCTCTTTAATTGCTGGGTTGTTAAACGCTTTTCTCATGCTGTCGCTCATTGCCCTCATTGCCTCTTCCTGCTTGCGGCGCTCCGGCGAACGATAATGGTCACGCATCTGGTTCCCTAATTTTTTTAATTCTTCGGTTTGCTGTTTTATTTCGGGCGAAATGTGGGTTTCCAGTTCGGCTTCATATTTCTTGTAATTTTCATTTTCATGATCGTCATAATACTTATCCGGGTCTATGCCATATTTCTTCTCAAGTTGCGCATTCATCTCTTTAAACTCAGGGCTGGTATAATATTGGTCTATCTTTTTACCCATTTCGCTCATTTGATTGCTTATTTTCCCGGTTTCCCCGTTATCACCCCAATTCTTTTCAAATTCTGACCCCAGCATCTCCTGTTTTTCCTGTAACTTTTTTAATTCCGGCCTATTGTAAAAAGCATCGATCTCTTTGCCTTTCTGTTCCATCTCCTCTTCGTATTTCTTAAATTCAGGGCTCTCATAATACTTGCTTACAGCATCGCCATATTTACTCACCTCTGCCGAAAGCCTGTTAAGTTCAGCGTCATCAAACCCATTATAATTAAAATTATGATTCCTGTTATCGTTGGACACACTTGTTAAATTATCATCGGATTTATAAATGTGTTTTGTTTTAACTGGCTTTTTGGTAGCGGATAATTTTGATGATTTGGCCTTTGTTTTGTGCACAGTGTCAGCAAGCAAATTGCTGATTATTGGCCTTATTGCTTTTACAGATATTTTTCCTTGTGCTATCTCGGGGTTTAGCAAGGCGATGCTGCCGATGCCTATGGTTAATATAAGCATGGCCAGTAATGCCGGGCGAATGCTTTGAGTTGGTTTTTTAGTTTTCATAATACGTTCAATTCTGCTTAGTAACTGGTACTTTTTCCCGGTGGCCGACAAGGCCATCCGCATGTTGTTTTCTCGTGTTTGTTCAAGTTTTAATAATGCTTTTGCATAAACGACAGGGCTTGGCGTTGATTTTATTACCAGGTCGTCACAGCAATTTTCGCGTTCTTCGTTAATAATCCGGTTAATTAATTGGGCACAGGGATTAAAGAATAACAGCGTGGTTATTACTTGCTGCAGCAGGTTAACCAGGTAGTCGTTGCGTTTAATATGTGCAAGTTCGTGCAGTAAAATGGCTTCAATTTCTTCTGCCGCCAAATAGGTTGATAAGGTAAATGGCAAAAGGATAATGGGTTTAAAATAGCCCACCATACAGGGTACGTCAACCAGTTTGCTTAACCCTATTTTTACCCGATGGTCTATATCAAGTAGTTCCCTAAACTTATTTACCTGGCGTTGCAGCGTAATATCAATACACATGGTTTGCCTTATGGTATTGATTTTTTGGCGGGCCAGTATAAGCCGCGTTGTATTAAACAGCAGCCCGGCAACATACAGCAGGGTTATGTAGGGCAGGTATTCCTCAATACTGTAATAATAGCGAATGGTTTGGTCATCAAACCGGCCTATGTTTGCAGGCAGGTCAAGCATTAGCGGCGTTGCCGATAGCTTTGCAGGTGCTACCGCCAGCCAGTTGTAAATATGTATTTCGTTTATAAGCGTATAAATAAACCAGCCTGTTATAGCTACCAGGCCGGTTACTGCCATTATATATTTTTTTGATGAGGATAACTCACCGGTGAATAGCAATACTAACCGGAGCAGAAAATAGACCAGCAATCCCTGCCATAATGAATGGATAATGGTTATTCCCAAAACCTGGCTAATGTTATAGAGTATATTTTCCATGATTTTCTAATGCTATTTCAAACCTCAATATTATAATGCTATTTCCGGGGTTTTCCGATTGTATCCCTGCTTGACTTCAAAGAATCTTTTAAATCCCAGTTCAAGTTATATTTGAATTGTTTCCGCATATCCTCACCCATCTTCTTCATATCTTCCATTTGTGCTTTCCATTCAGGGCCCTCAAATTTTCTCTTCATATCGTCACCCATCTTCTTCATGTTCTCCATTTGCGCTTTCCATTCAGGGCTATCGAATTTTTTCCGCATTTCTTCGCCCTGTTTCTTCATGTTCTCCATTTGCGCTTTCCACTCAGGGCTATCAAATTTTCTCTTCATATCATCGCCCATCTTCTTCATGTTCTCCATTTGCGCTTTCCATTCGGGGCTATCAAATTTTCTCTTCATATCATCGCCCATCTTCTTCATGTTCTCCATTTGCGCTTTCCATTCAGGGCTATCGAATTGCTTTTTCATCTCTTCGCCCTGTTTTTTCATAGCCAGCATCTGGTTTTTCCATTCGGGGCTGTTAAACTTCTTCCTCATATCTTCACCCATCTTCTTCATGGCTTCCATTTGAGCCTTCCATTCAGGACTTGAATAGAACGTGTCAATAGAATCATCAGATGCACTGTCACGATCAGAATAGTATGTCTTTTTATTGCCATGTTTATCGATAACAGTGATTTTTGCTTTATGATGATGTTTTATAGTATCGGCAACTAATATATTCCTGTCCGTATCCTTATTATTAACAAGCAGCGGATTGTAAATTTTTAAAGCCGGCTGCACCTTTTCTGTACTATTTGATGGGTTTAATTTTATTATAGCCTTATTAGCTGCAAATGCTTTTGTGTTTGCTGCGACAGCTTTAGGGCTAAGCCAGGCAATGCTGCCCAGGCCACCTGTCAATAATAATATTGCTAATACCAGGTGGCGTATATTGCCGATTGGTTTGTTTGTTTTCATGATCCTTTCAATTCTGTTTAATAAATGATATCTTTTTCCGGTAGCTGCAAGTGCGAATTGTAATTGAGTTTTCCTGTTTTCTTCAAGCTTTAATAAGGCCTGCGCATAGATCAGCGGCTTGCCTGTTTTTTTAACAACAAGGTCATCGCAGCCATTTTCCCTTTCCACGTTTATTAAGCGGTTAACCAATTGTACAAAAGGGTTAAAGAAAAGTATTGCAGTAATAACCTGTTGCAGTATGTTTATGAGGTAATCATTGCGTTTAATGTGCGAAAGCTCGTGCAGTAAAATTGCTTCTATTTCGCAGGCTGATAAATAAGTTGCTATTGAAACAGGTAAAAAAATGATAGGCTTAAAATACCCCATCATGCAGGGTACGTCTATCAGGCCGCTGAATTTTAGTTGTATGTGCTTAGTTATATCCAGCTTTTTTGAAAATGTGTTTATAAACTGCTGCATTTGGCCTGCCGGGATAAACGACTGTTTTAGCAGCGTGATCTTATTCCATTCCTTGCTAAGTTTTGCGAGATTTACAGTCAGCCCGGCAATATAAATGGCCGATATGTAAGGCAGGTAACCTGCAATAGTATTATATATGGAATGGTTTGCTAAAGAATGCCCCGAATTAATGGATAAGTTTAGATAAGGCAGTAACACTGCGTTGGAAGATTTTAAATTTACCCAGCTAAAGGCATTTACTTCAACGATCAGCGTATATACAAAACCTGCAAATAGCAATGCCATTGCCCCAATAGCCAGGTTATATTTCTTCCCCGGGGATAGGGCAGGGGCGGCAATAAAAACAATCCGCAAAATAAAATAAACCAACAACCCTTCCCACAAAGAATGGATGATGGTTATCCCTAAAACCTGGCTGATATTGTATAATACATTTTCCATCTTATTTATTTAAAAGTTTAGCACAAAGCGGAAAGCAAAAAGCCCAAAGCAGTATACTTTTTTACTTACGGACTTAACTAATCTCTAATCTCCAACCTCTAATCTCTATCCCTAAACTGTTCCAAATAGCTCTTTATCGCGTCTATCTCATCCTTTGATGCCCTGTGATGCCCCAGCGCCTGTATTACCAGGTCGGAAGTAGAGCCTTTGAACACGGTGGCTATAATTTTGTCTAAAGCAGTTTGTTGTGCCTGCTCACGGGTGATCACAGCTTTATAAAGATGCGTTTTAGCGGCAGTATCGCGTTCGACCAATCCTTTTTCATGCATTATCTGCATCAATTTTAAGGTAGTGGTGTAACCGGCATCTTTGTTTTTTGCCAATTCTTCATGTACATCACGAACGGTGCATTGCCCCTTTTTCCAGATCACCTGTAAAATTTCCAGTTCGCTTTCTGTTGGTTTTATTTCCATTTTAAATACTTATACGAATTTCTTCGTACAAATATGTACGATAGATTTCGTAATTGCAAATTATTTTTAAATTATTTTTTGACCGGGATTAAAAGATTTTATTGATTACCGGGATTTTTCAGTAAAAAGACGCGTGAAGGGAATGAATTGTTACAGAGAATATCGGATTTCGGAATTTCGATTTCGGATTTTCTTTACGAGAGGAGAGAGGGTTTCGATAATTTTCAAATTCTATAAATCCGAAATCGAAATTCCGAAACCCGAAATAAAAATCAGTGTAATCAAAAAAATCAGTAAAATCAGCGGTCAGTTCTTCTGCAGCGCCTGGTATTTTAACCCGTTAGCCGGGTCAGCCTGACCCAAAATAGTCATGGCCTGTACCCTTACCTGTTGATCGGCTTTGGAAAAAATGGATATAAATTCAGCGCTCTTAGCAGTAAAAAATACAAGCGGGAACATGGCCCCGAGACGTTGCCTGTCGACCTGCGAAAGCACGGGGAGCAGGTCGGTGATCACCTTACGGCCTTTGCCCACATTATCCGACATAACATCCAACCCGTTTCGGTGATAATCATACATAAAACTGCGAAGCGGCTTGTAGACGTTATTGTTCAGGTTTTCAGAAAGCCAGTAACGGTTTGTAGTGCCGTCAAAAGCTTTCCAGCCTTTATAGGCTGATGATTGTGCATTGGTCACCACATTTTGGGCAAGCGCAAAATAGTTAGTGCCTCCAAAACGCGAAAAAGTATCATAGTCCATACCTACAATTATATACGCATAAAAGGCCATTATAGAAGCTAAATTGCTTTGAAAATTTTGATCGGTATAATCAATGGTTTGGCCTTCAGTGTAGGTAAAATCAATATCCTTATCTAAAATATTTATTAAGGTTGAGGCATAAGTTGAATTATAAACCGGCCTTGACGATTGTACCTGCAGTTCGCCGCTAAAATTGCTGCTGCCATCCCATGTGGTGATATTTAATATAAAATTACAATCAATACGCTCTTGCGGCAAAATTGCGTCAGCGCTCCATTTACGGCCATTTAAAAAGTCTTTCATGGCTGTTTCAAGCGATTGCAGGATGCGTTTATTGGTCGACTGTATTTTAGGAGAAACAACCTGTACACGGGCATTTAAATCCTGCGCTGCAGCAATTCCGCTTAAGCAAAACAATAATATACAAATGCTTAGTAATACTTTCGGAATAACGTGCGCAAATGGCATGGCGGCGAATTTACTCACCCCGACTGCTCCGCCAGCTGGCGGATGGTCGACCCCCTCTGCGACAAGTCGCAAAGAGGGTAAAAAAAGCTTTTTAAGCCCTCTTTCCCGCTTGCGGAAGAGAGGGTGGTCGAGCGAAGCAATGACCGGGTGAGTAGATATACGAGCGATGTTAACGCCAATGGACGACGAGCGAGTCCGCATTATAAGCCCTGGTTCTGAGGAAGTTATTTCAAAAGTTTTGCTTAATGTTTTCATCCTTTTATCAGTTCAACAATTTTGGAGCAAATATCACGCGCAACTTCTTCCTTGCTTTTAAGGCTGTATACGGTTTTTTGCAGGTTACGGTCTATAATAGTTATTTTATTAGTGTCTTTTTTAAAACCGGCCCCTTCGTCATTAAGCGAATTTAGCACAATAAAATCGAGGTTTTTCTTTTTCAGCTTTTCTATCGCATTTTTTTCCTCATCATTGGTTTCTAAAGCAAACCCTGCCAATATTTGACCGTCGCTTTTTTGTGAACCTAATAAATTTAAAATATCAACCGTTTTTTTTACCTCAATGCTAAAATCACCGCCGCTCTTTTTTATTTTTTGCCGCGCTGCAACTTTTGGTGTATAATCTGCAACAGCAGCGCTCATTATGCAGGCTTTTGAACTTTTGAAATGAAGTTCGCAGGCTTCAAGCATCTCAGCTGCCGATGTTACATCAATACGTTTAATAGATAATTGTTTGCTTACTTGTGCTGATGGCCCGGCAACCAGGGTAACATCAGCGCCTAATTTGGCCAGTTCATCAGCAATGGCAAACCCCATTTTGCCCGATGAATGATTGCCTATAAAACGTACCGGATCAATAGCCTCATAGGTAGGGCCGGCAGTAACCAATATTTTCTGATCAGCTAAGGGTAGTTTTTTTTTAATGGCTGCCGATATAAATGCAAATATTTCTTCTGGCTCGGCCATGCGCCCTTCACCGTACAGCCCACTGGCTAATTCGCCATTACCAGGAGGGATCAATATATTTCCGAAAGATGCAAGCTTGCTAATATTTCCCTGGGTCGACTCGTGTTTCCACATATCCAGGTCCATGGCCGGTGCAAAATACACATCGCATTTTGCGGAAAGATATACCGCCGTCAATAAATTATCGCACAGGCCATTGGCCATTTTAGCCAGTGTATTGGCGCTGGCAGGGGCTATAATAAAAAGATCGGCCAATAAACCTAATTCCACATGATTGTTCCATTCCCCGTTTTCAGGGTTAAAATAATCAACAAGTACAGGTTTTTTAGAAAGCGTGGAAAGTGTAAGAGGGGTAATAAAATTTGTAGCATCCGGGGTCATAACCACTTGTACGCTGGCGCCGCCTTTAATCAATAGCCTTACAAGTAATGCCGATTTATAAGCAGCTATGCTGCCGCAAATGCCTAAAACAATGTTTTTACCCTCAAGCATAAGCCCCCTAATCTCCGCCTGTTGGCGGAGGAATTTTTGAAATTCAAAATTAACAAAAAACTCCCAAATGGGAGTTTTTATATCATACAATTGCTCCCCCTTTAGGGGGTCGGGGGCTGCAGCTTATTGTTCTTTTGCCGGATTGCGGTAATAAATTTTATCATCCAAAAATTCCTGGATAGCTACCAATGAAGGTTTTGGTAGTTTTTCGTAGTATTTAGATATTTCAATTTGCTCGCGGTTTTCAAAAACCTCTTCCAGGTTATCATTTGATGATGCAAATTCCGAAAGCTTCTGGTGCAATTCTTCCTTTACATTATTCGAAATCTGGTTAGCCCTTTTCGACATAATTACAAGCGACTCATAAATATTGTCTGTTTTTACATCTAACTCGCGTAAATCGCGGGTTACTGTGCTGCTTGCTATTGCAGGCTTGTTAATAATATTGTTATTAGTGTTCATATCAATTTAATTTCCGATTTTTTTATTATCGTTCCCTTTTTCAGATGGTGGCTGGCTTATTACCGAATCTTTTTTAACAGCTAATTTTTTAGCTATCCTTGGATTACTATAGGCCTCTGCTAATACACTTTTGGCTTTTTCTATTCCCAGGTCGCTGTCTTTCATGTACTGTTTAGCTTCACTTAAGTATTTACTGTTCGGGTAATCAACAATAAATTGCTGGGCATAACTTTTAACCAGGTTATAACGCACTTCCTGGAAATCCTCCCTGCTGTGATCGGCATATAGGTATTGCGCCCTGATAGTTAAAAAGTTAATTTCCTCGGCGTATTTAGTGTCCGGGTAATCACGTAAAGTATTACCAAATGAAATAACCGCTGCCTGGTAATCGCTGATCGTTAAATACAGTTTTGAATTTGCATAAGATTTTTCCTCCAGTTTATCACGAAGGTTTTGTATCAGTTTGCTTGCCTCGGCAACCCGGTCACTTTTTGGGTATAAGTTTATAAATAACTGCAAGGCGTCAATTGCACTGTTTGTATTGGTCTGATCGAGCGAAAAGATGGGGGAATCCAGGTAATAGCAATAAGCCGCCATAAACCGGCATTCTTCGGCCCTTGCGCTTGACGGGTAAGTTTCCGCAAAAGTTTTAAAGTGGTACCTTGCTGAGGTATAATCCTTTAGCTTATAATTTGTATAAGCGTAATAATAAAACAAGTCTTCAGCTTCGGCCCGGCCCCTGTAACGTGTTACCAGGTCATCAAATAATCCTAAAGCTTTTGAATACTCCTTTTTATTATAGAGTTTAATAGCTTCAGAGTATTTTTTGGCGTTGTCATTACTGGTACGCAGCTTTTCATATTTACTTTTACAACTGCCAAGTGCAATAATTAATATAGCAAATACACCGGCTAATAACGTTAGTTGTTTTTTAAACATTTTGCAAAGATAAGGGAATAATATAAAACAGTCAATTATAATTTTATCACCAAGGTAAACGCATTAAAATAATTCGGGTGCCATCACAGTTCCTGAGCAAATTCATAGGTGGCTCCATGGAGCCTTTCAAAAGAGTTTTCTATAAACACGGGGCTCCTATGGAGCCACTTATTCGTTTTGCTGCCTTTTTTTTTTACTCCAGCGGAGTATTGTGTTTATAGAAAAGCTTAATTTCCTTTTTTTGGCTCCATCGGAGCCTCCTTTTAATGCGTTTGCCCTATTTATCGGCTAATATATAACGCTTGTTTCGGCTGCCATATATATATAGGTGTGATTTAACATCTTTTAACAGAATGGTTCATAGTTGATGGTTCATAGTTCATGGTAGCTGCGGTAGGTTGACGATTTATAGGTAATCTGCTTTAGTTCGATCATAGTGGGATAATTCAGCAAGCAAACCATCTCTTTTTTTGGCTATGAACTAAGAACCATCAACTATGAACCAAAAAGTTCGTTGACGATTTATAAGTAATCTGCTTTAGTTCGATCATAGTGAGATAATTCAGCAAGCAAACCATCTCCTTTTTGGCTATGATCTATGAACCATTAACTATGAACTAAACATTTTCCACCTGATTAGCAAAGTGTTATAAGTACACTATTATTATTTCTGATAAAGCGTTTGTAAAATGCAAAAGAGTGTGTACCTTTGCAGCCCGCAAAAGAGATAGCGGGTTGTTCTGAAAGCATACTGAAAAATAAAAAAATAAAGTTTGCACAAGCAAAAAAGGTTCTTACCTTTGCAGTCCCAAAAGAAAGGGGCGTCCGACAGGGCAAATGCCGAAAGCGATTTTCGGTATAAAAATTGAAAAAGTGATCACTGTTAAAGGTGATAACAGATATAATCTGAACCGTGATGGTGAAGGTGACAAGTTCTTATAAGGTATAGAAAATCATGTAGCGTAACAGCTGAAAGGAGAGCGTAAGCGAACCTGAGAGTAGTTATGAAAAGAAGAGAGAGCGGATATTGTAAAAAGAATAATTTTTTTACAGATTCTATTATTAATAATAGGGTCAGTGAGCAAACAAACACATTATACAATGGAGAGTTTGATCCTGGCTCAGGATGAACGCTAGCGGCAGGCCTAATACATGCAAGTCGGACGGGATTTGGGAGCTTGCTCCTAATGAGAGTGGCGCACGGGTGCGTAACACG
>Ga0206864_1180_pt1 | contig 19942 bp, 20 predicted proteins | sample Alteio_BWOrgCont_42_FD_152632 | JGI IMG/M metagenome (GOLD analysis project Ga0206864, IMG submission 152632) | Enriched cells from forest soil in Barre Woods Harvard Forest LTER site, Petersham, Massachusetts, United States -... | ecosystem: Environmental > Terrestrial > Soil > Temperate forest >...
AAGGAATCAAACAGGACAGGCGATTAAAGCTTTATTGGGATTGGCAGCAAAAAATGCTCATCGGGTTCATGATGGTCAGGAAGAAGAAGTCAATATTGATAAAGTTCAAAAAGGGGATTTATTACGTGTGAGGCCAGGGGAAAAGATTCCTTTAGATGGGATTATTGTCGAAGGTAAGAGTACCATTGATGAGTCGATGATTTCAGGGGAAGCAATACCCGTCGTGAAAACTGTGGGTGAGAAGGTTATAGGAGCAACTGTTAACCAGACCGGTACCTTTATTATGGAGACGGAGAAAATCGGTTCAGAAACTTTATTGTCTCAGATTGTTCATATGGTGGGGGAAGCCCAGCGTAGTCGCGCACCTATCCAAAAATTAGCGGATCAAGTTTCTGGTTATTTCGTTCCTGTTGTTATTGGGGTGGCTAGTATCACTTTTATTGTGTGGACTGTATGGGGACCTGTACCTGCATTAGCGTACGCTTTGGTTAATTCAATCGCAGTCTTAATCATTGCTTGTCCTTGTGCGTTGGGGTTAGCAACTCCTATGTCGATTACGGTAGGTATTGGGCGCGGCGCACAAATGGGAATTTTAATTAAGAATGCTGAAGCTATTGAAAAATTGGAGAAAGTAACACACGTGCTAACTGATAAAACTGGCACGTTGACATTGGGCAAACCGCAAGTGACTTCCGTAGTCGTTGTAGACGGGCAAGAAGAAATTTTATTGGTGCGATTGGCTGGCTCATTGGAGCAAAATAGCGAACATCCTTTAGCCCGTGCGGTGGTCAATTATGCACAGGATAAAAAATGTGGCTTATTAGAGGTTAAAAATTTTGAGTCTGTTACTGGCGCTGGGATTAAAGGACAAGTACAGAATCAAAAGGTTATTTTAGGTAAAGCCAGTTTTTTGCAAGAACAGGGCATAATTGTACCCGAACAGCTAAAAGAGAAGGCGCGAGCCCTTGAACAAAAAGCACAGACAGTTGTTTGGGTAGTGGCTGATGGAAAAACACTTGGAATTTTAGCGATTGCAGATCCCATTAAAGAAACAGCACTGGATGCCATTAAAGTATTGCATGAGATGGGATTAAAAGTTGTCATGCTTACTGGTGACAATGAATCAACAGCCAAGACAATTGCACAGCAATTAAACATTGATGAGGTGTATGCTCAATTAAAGCCACAAGATAAACAGGGGATTGTCAAAAAATTCAAGACACAAGGAGCAATTGTTCTTATGGCTGGTGATGGTATCAATGATGCTCCTGCCTTGGCCCAGGCGGATGTAGGCGTTGCAATGGGCACGGGAACCGATGTGGCCATCGAAAGTGCTGGGATAACTTTAGTTAAAGGAAATATTAATGGGATTGTTAAAGCGCTGAAACTTAGCAGGGCAGTCATGTCAAATATTAGGCAAAATTTATTTTTTGCTTTTATTTATAATGCTGTGGGAATTCCCATTGCAGCGGGTATTTTATATCCCGTTTGGGGGATTTTATTAAACCCGATGATCGCTGGTACAGCAATGAGTTTTAGTTCTGTATCTGTCATTGGAAATGCTTTAAGGTTAAGACAGATAAGATTTTAATCAAACAGACAATCTTTTTGTGTCGAAACAGAAAAGTTAAGAATTATACCTCAGTACAATAGCTTCATACTAGACGCCTCCCTAAAATAAGATTATAAATTTCTAAGAATAGTGCTTAATAATAAAACGATCTAGTGTTGGGAACAAATAGGAGGGGACTATGATAAATCAAAAAGAACGAAAGCTTTACGAATTAAGCGACAAGGTGAGAGAGTTTTCTAAACCAGCTGATTGGTTAGCTCAGTATGACGAAGAGGATGATTTCTTATGTGGAAAGGTTTCAAATTTCTTACCAGAATTTACAGAAGAAGAATGATTCTTAAATTTGAGATGGAAAATGGATAAATTGACCATCTTCGGTTTATTCTCAGTTACAGCAGGATTGATTTTTTATGCCTTTGAATATCGTAGTCATTGGTTTATCTTGGGCTTTGCTATATCTTGTGTTTTATGCTCAATTTATGGTTTTCTTCAGGGTGCTTGGCCATTTGGACTCATTGAAGCTATCTGGTCAATAGTTGCCATGAGACGATGGTGGTTTGCGAAGATTCCCCCAAAAAATTGAGTTGCTCACTGTAGAAAATCTTACCTATAAATCCTTTTTGCATCGTCATCACAAGTTTGATTCAATTATACCCTAGTACAATTGCGTCATTCTTGCCTCTCCTTAGAATAAGACCACATGGTTTTTGGAGGCATTGCGTGAACTGAAGATAGACCATAAGATTGATGTAGTGAGATATTAGGTGCGTGCGATCTTCTCATTTTTTAGAATAATTCTTCTCACCCCATTTGCACATCAAATCTAGTATGGGCATAAGAGAAGACCCCCTCTTCGTAAGAGAGTATTCAACCTTGGGCGGGATTTGGTGGTACGCCTTCCTTAAGATAAGTTGAAGTTTTTCCAGTTCCTTGAGTTGTTGACTGAGCATCTTATGGGTAATGTTAGGCAGGCACTTCTTTAATACCCCATAGCGCAGAGTGCCTTCTTCAGCAAGAATATATATGATAAGCCACTTCCATTTTCCTTCAAAGATCGAAAGAGTATTGGTTATTGGGCAGTCAAAACTGTAGTAATCAAACTTAGGTTGAGGCAATTAACTTTCCTTTTAGATAGTATATTCCTTTAAAGTGCATACTTGACATGTATTAGCATACAACGTACTATGGCAATTAGCAAGTGTAAGCTTAGATTTGTGGACAATTGAGGAAATAGTTTGTGATGATATAGAGAACCGGAGTAGAACAGAATGAAAATACTAATTATCAATGCCCATCTCACCTATCCTGGATGGTCAGAGGGCAAGCTGAACATCACCTTTATGAACCTTGCGAAGACATTTTTCGCAGATCGTGGACATCAGGTTACGGAGACTTTTATTGAGCGTGGCTACAAGCCGGAGGAAGAGGTAAGCAAACATTTGGCTGCCGATGTTGTTATCCTTCAGACTCCAGTAAATTGGTTTGGTGGGCCGTGGATTTACAAAAAATACGTAGATGAGGTTTTCAATGCCGGTTTGAACCAAAAGGCATTGCTAGAAGGCGATGGCCGCACGCGCAAAGACCCTAATAAGCAGTATGGCACAGGCGGTAAAATGCAGGGAAGGAAGTTTATGATTTCTGCTACTTGGAATGCGCCGAGGGAAACCTTTGATAACCCTGATAGTTTTTTATACGCAGGCAAAGGGACAGCTGACTTGTTCCTCAATATTACGTCCAATTATAAATTCTGTGGCTATGATATTCTCCCGGATTATGGCGTGTTTAATATCTTCAAAGACCCCGACATTCCACGCGCCCTTGAAGACTATAAGCGACATTTGGAAAAGTATTGTTTATGAGCTTGTTAACTACATTCGAGCAATAGGCATCGGGAGAGAACATCTTACAGCTGTATTCATGTGATGTAGGTTCAATTTGTAGTTTAATTTATAGAAAGGATTCAAAAATGAAAAAGCGTAAACTTGGGAAAAGCAATCTGGAAGTTTCAGCCATCGGCTTAGCTGCCACGACGGCCATGACACACATCGCCATTGTGGAAGTGCTTGATGGTAAGAGCGCCGACTAGATGGAAAAGGTGAGTGATGAACAATACAAAGCCTAATAACAATGAACCAATTCATCGCAAGCTCAAATAGGGCATGTTCATTTAAAAGTGTCTGATCTTGAGCGTTCGATCAAGTTCTACACGGAAGTTTTGGGGTTTGAAGTTACAACCCGTATGGGCAATAGCGCCGCATTTCTTTCAGCAGGCGGGTATCACCATCACATTGGCCTTAATACGTGGGAAAGTCAGGGTGGGACAGCCCCGTCCCCAGAGAATACCGGCCTGTACCATCTGGCTATATTGATGCCAGACCGGAAAGAATTGGCTCGGGCTTTTAAGCGCTTATCAGGCCATCATTGGCCCATTGAAGGTGCGGCAGACCATGGAGTCAGTGAAGCTATTTATTTAAGAGACCCCGATGGTAATGGCATTGAAATATACGTTGACCGTCCAAAGGAACAGTGGCCGCAAACAGATAATGGCGAACTTCTGATGTACACAAAGCCGCTTGATCTGGATGAATTACTTTTGGAGCTATAATTCAGGGACTTCAGGCATAATTGACGTTACAGTTCCTTTCATGTTATTCTATAGTTTATGCGGATATTACTTGTTGAGGATGAGAAGAAATTATCATCCGTTATTAGAAGAGGCCTTAAAGAGGTTCACTATGCAGTTGATCTTGCTGAGAATAGTGACGACGCCCTATTTATGGCTGAAACAAACCCTTATGATTTAATCATTCTTGATATTATGATTCCCGGTAAGGACGGCATTGTCATTTGCCGTCAGCTTAGAAAGGGTAAGATTGATACGCCCATCCTTATGCTTACCGCCAGAGATGATGTGGAAGATAAAATTTCTGGCCTAGATTCAGGCGCAGATGATTATTTAACCAAGCCATTTTCCTTTCCTGAATTTTTGGCCCGCGTCCGGGCATTGCTTAGGCGCAAAGGCAAAGAGAAAACGACCCGCCTTAAAGTTGCCGATCTTGAACTTGACCAGCTCGCTAGAAAAGTTTACCGGGCTGGTAAAGAAATTGAATTGACCCCAACTGAATACGGCCTTCTCGAATACCTCATGTTGCATGTGGGTGAAGTTGTGACGAGGACAATGATTTCAGAACATGTTTGGAACGAAGATTTTGACGCTTTTTCCAATGTTATTAATGTTTACATTAACTATCTAAAAAAGAAAATTGATAACGGCCATGCAAAGCAGCTAATCCATTCTTTGCGTGGGGTCGGTTATTCTTTAAAAGACGAATGAAAATCAATTCGATACGTTTTAAAACTAGTATTTTTTACTCTGGTATTTTGCTGGCCATCTTAGGGCTTTTTAGCGTCTATTTATACGCCACGATCCATCACATTCTTTATCAGGAAGTGAGACAGGGTCTTGCACTCAAAGCCGGACAGATTGACGCTTTTATTGATGCTTATGCAGATATTGCCACCAAAGATAATTTAATGAACGATTACCTGTCTGCCAGTGACGAGAATGCTGCGCCCAAATGGATTATCAATCACTTATGGGAACAGGATAGTAAATCATTAGGACTAAATAACGACTACTTTAGAATTTTGAGTCCCAGGGGAAGAGTCCGGTTGCGTTCAGACAATATGACAAATAACATTGAAAGCATATTTGCTCCTCAATTTCCCGTTCATGCGGATCAGATTACTTTTAACCATTTTCAAATGAACAATTCTCTCTATTACGGCATTAGTTACCCTTTTAGGTTTTCCAATCGCAATTCATTTGTTTTACAATTGGCCACTCCTGTTGATTCGGTGCAGCAGATCCTTTCTCAATCCGTGTTGTTTATGGCCCTAGGTATTGTATCGATCCTTTTGATAACGGTGTTTATGGGATCATTTTTGACGCGAAGGATTTTAAAACCTGTCTCTGAGGTGACTTTGACCGCTAATAATATTTCTCAAAAGAATCTGCACTTAAGAATACCCCATGAAAAGCTGGATCATGAAATGGAAGAACTCGTCAACTCTTTTAACCGCATGATTGACCGTCTGGAAGGTTCTTTTGCCCACATCAACGATTTTAGCTCTCATGTGGCTCATGAACTAAAGACGCCGTTGGCCATTATAAAGACCGAAATGGAACTGGCTTTATCCAAGGATAATCCGCCACAAGAAGACAAGCGTGTGATGAAGATCGCTCTTGGAGAAATAGACCGCCTTGTTAGAACCATTAAAGATTTGCTTCTCCTGGCGAAGCTCGAATATAAGCTGAATATTTTTAAGATGGATGAGGTTGAAATCATCGATTTTTTGCGGGACATTCACCAGCACTCTCAAATATTGGCAGAAGAGAAGAATATTAATATTGAACTTAAGCTGCCTGATTATCCAGTCTTTTTAGACGGAGATACTGTTCACTTAAGAAGAATTTTCTTTAATCTTTTACACAATGCTATTAAATTTACACCCACCAATGGAAGCATTGAAATCTTGGCCCAAGTGCAGGATAAACAGGTAGTCATCCGCATCAAGGACACAGGTATTGGTATTGCTGATACTGACAAACCTCATATATTCGAGAAGTTCTTCAGAGTCCAGAGGCCTGACCATGAAGATGTCGGCGGCAGTGGTCTGGGGTTATGTATGGCCAAAACTGTCGCCCGAAGTCATGGGGGCGATATTACCTTTGAAAGCCAATTGAATAAAGGCACTACCTTCATCGTTACCCTTCCAATTACCCACCTGCAACGCGTCTTCACACAAATTTAATATTTTCTTAACCAAACGATAAGATAAAATTTATTTTATTTTAACATTCCTCTTATTTTCGGTTTGTTATAACTATTGCCGTGAAAGAAGTGAAAGATATAACAATCGTCGTTACAGCTATTAATAGAGTAAGATCATCTAAAATGGTGTATCAAATGAACATTTCCTGAACGAAACGTTTTTAAAGGCGCAAAGCCTAAAAATATAGCGGTGAATGAGCCGCGAAACTTTAAATTCTGCAACTTCTTGTTGAAATAGATAAGAATAAGTGAATTCTTATTTTATTTTAACGATCCTCTTATTTTGTTTTTGGTAAAACTATCCCGCCAATCAAAGACCAAAAACAACAGGAGGAGTCATGAAAAGAAACGTTTTTATTTTAATCGTGGCAAATTTTCTTGCCTGGCAGGGATTGAGTTACGCCGATAGCTCCGTCGATGCTCTTATCCAGAAACTTGAGGATAAGGGGGTGTTGACGCAGCAGGAGGCAAGTCAGCTTAAAGATCAAGTTTCCGATAAGGAACAAGCATCTCAACAAGCAACTTTCAAGAGTATGCTGCCTGATTGGATCAATGGATTCAAAATCACCGGAGATATGCGTCTACGTTATCAGGACCAAGAGAGAGGTTCTATAAACCAAGACAATCCACATGACCGGGGTCGTGTGCGTGCCCGTCTTAACATCGAAGATCAAATTAACGATAAAATTAAATTTGTTTTTGGTGTTGGTACTGATGGTACCGGAGGTAATAACGGCAGTGGTACGTCATTGTATAACTTCAACCGTTCCAACAATTATTCTTTTGGTGGTAATGGTTCCAATACTTCCAATATTCCTTCGGGCAGCTTTGACAAGGACTTTATAGTCCTCAACAAAGCTTACGCAGAGTATACGCCTATGGCTGATTTAAAGGTTGATGTTGGTAAGATGGACAATCCTATTTGGGAACCTTCTTCGATTTCCACGGAAAGATTTCTGTGGGACCCCAACATTACTCCTGAAGGGGGTGCCATCCAATACCAAAAGAAAATCAATGATTACATCACGCCATTTACTACAGATGGTGTTTTTGTTGTCAACGATACCAGTCATTCGACGCTCGACACATGGATGTATTTTAATCAAGTCGGCTTAAAAGGCAATCCTACTGAGAAGACCTATTATAAATTGGCTGGAACTTGGTATGACATCTCCAATCCGGATCATCAGTTAATGTCGACTCGTGGCACCGATTTAACGAATACAACCTTGGTCAATACAGGTTCAGCTGCTACTTCTGTAAAATGTGGCGCTGGTTATGGAACTTCAATTAATAGTACTACAGAGTGCTATGAATACAGTTACAACGCTCTGGTAGGAGCTATTGACTTAGGGATTAACGATCCTTTCGGTGAAAGCCTTCCAATTTATATCCCACAAATGGGCGTGCGTGGTGAAGTCATCCGTAACCCTCAGAGAAAGATTCCCTCTGACCAGAAGAATGGATGGGAAATGGGGGCCTATATTGGCAATTCTGCTCTTAATGGCTGGGGTACTTGGCAACTAAGCGGGGATTATAGGGTCATGGAGCAAAATGCCTGGATGGATATCTTCCCTGACTTTGACCAGTATACAGGTGATACAGACGTTGCTGGTACTCGTTTCGAGCTGGATATCGGTTTGATGAAAAATGTCTGGTTTGATTTCAATATTTTTGACATGCACGTCTATAAACCTTTTTACAATAATGCCCTGGCTGCTTATTCAGGAGGCAATCCTAACATTACCAATGCTTCTAATAAGGAAATTCTCTATCAGGCAGACATTAATATGAAATTCTAAGCGACAGACTATGCGGATACTGGTTGTTGAAGATGAAAGAAAACTATCAGCAGCCCTCAAAAGAAGTCTCAAAGAGGTCAATTACGCTGTTGATTTAAGCGATAACGGGGATGATGCTCTTTTTATAGCTGAATCAAATCTTTATGACCTGATTGTGCTGGACATCATGCTCCCTGGTAAGGACGGTCTTTCTGTCTGTCGTAACTTGAGAAAGAATAAGATCAATACACCTATTCTCATGTTGACGTGCAGAGATGAAGAGCAGGACAAGGTTTCAGGGCTTGATTGCGGCGCTGACGATTATTTGACTAAACCGTTTTCATACCCAGAATTCCTTGCTCGTGTCAGGGCGTTGCTTAGACGCCGAAACGAGGGAAAATCATCCAAACTAAGAGTCGCTGATTTGGAGCTTGATCAAGTGACACGAAAAGTCTACCGTGGGGGGAAGGAAATCATTCTTACCCCCACGGAGTATTCGCTTCTTGAGTATTTAATGCTCAATGTTGGTCAGGTAATTACAAGGACAATGCTCTCAGAGCATGTATGGAACGGTGATTTTGATGCATATTCCAATGTCATCAATGTTTATGTCAATTACCTTAAAAAGAAGATTGATTATGACTATCCCAAGCAGCTGATTCACTCGCTTAGAGGGGTTGGTTATAGTTTGAAAGACGAATGAGAACAAGTCTGATTTTATCCCACCAAGCCTTGCCGTTGCTCGTAGCCTGTTCTTAATAAAAAAATAATTAAATTCTTATTTTCATTTAACGTTCTCTTTATCCGTCACTGACTATACTTTAATTGAGGACTAGTTCATTGTGGCCCTTATTAACAAAGGAGGGTTCTATGAAACACATATTAAAACAAATAGTCAGCGCGGTTTGTTTGGTTGGCATAAGCACAAGTGCTTATGCACAGTCTTTTACATGGCAGAATATTAACCAACAAGATGCTCCTAGTACCCTGCAGCCTAAAGCCTATTTAAAGGTTTATTCAGAGGCCCATATTTATCATGATATGGATGTTCAACGGCTCGATCGTCTGCCTTACACCATTTATTCTGCGGATGGTAAGAAATTGAGGTTTATCGCTTACAACGATTTTAACCCGAAGCTGGTGACGTTACCTCCCGGTAAATATGTCATTGTGCCTGAAACCCGTAGGTTTAAGGAACAGATTGTAGGGGCAGTTTTGACGCCGGGACATTTAACAGAAGTCCACTTTAAAGGAGAGAATCCCGTTTAGGTTCAATTACCGAACGGTATTGTAGCAGACAGGGCATCTCTAAGGAGACAGCCTGTCTTTTTTTGTTTTAGAAATAAGTAAATTCTTATTTTGTTTTAACGCTCCTCTTATAGAGACTTTGGTACAAAGTATCTATAAAAAAGGGGAGCTTATGTCTAAATTAAGAATTATGTCATTTGTGGTGGCAGGTTCATTGGTTCTAATAGCTAACAGTTATGCTGCCACTACCAAGGAATATTTTGATCAAGGCATGAACGATGCCCAACAGGGCAATTTGACGGCCGCGATAGATGATTTTAAGAAAGCCATTGCCATAGACCCAGATTTTCCTAACGCCTACTATAATCTGGCCTTGGCCTATTATAAGCAGGGAAATTATGATGAGGCGTTGACTGCTTACACTAAAGCCATTGAAAAACGTCCCACGGATGCCATTAACTATAGCAATAGAGGTAATGTTTACGATGCTGAAGGGGAGATTGATTCAGCCATTGCCGATTATACAAAGGCTATTCAATTAAAGCCCGATTTTTCAGACGCATATACCAACCGTGGTTTCGATTACACAAAGGAAGAAGACTTCACCAAAGCCCTGGCTGATTTAAATAAAGCTATTGAACTAGATCCCAGTCATGTTAGTGCCTATCTTAATCGTGGTATCGCTTATGCAAAACAGGATGAATTTAATCAAGCTATTGCTGATTTGAATAAAGCCATTGCCCTTGATCCAAATTATGGCAAAGCCTATAGTAACCGAGCAGTAGTCTATTATCACATGAATGATTTCAATAAGGCATGGTCTGATGTGCATAAGGCTGATGAGCTAGGTGCCCAACCTAATCCCCGGTTTGTCCAGCGTCTTATGGAATCAATGGGTATGGGTGGCTGATACCCGTACCTTTCTTCCTTCAGTTTCAAGTCCCTATAAAGATTAATAAATTATTATAAAGAATTTCTTATTTTCCTTTAACGTCCCTCTTATTGAGCAGGTGTTATAAATGAACTAGAAATCACCGATAGGAGGGACCATGAAAAGAGCCATTGATGAGGATGTGTTGGAGTGGGAAGAGGTGGTCGGCGTTTCTTCACAAAAATTATTGGTTGTTGATGATGAGGCGCGTTTCCGTCAGGCATACCAAACATTGTTTGAGGGTTGCGGCTTTCAGGTTTCTACAGCATCCAATGCCACAGAAGCCAATGAGCTGTTGGTAAGGAACAGATTCGATATTGTCCTATTAGATATCAAAATGGCAGAGGTAGACGGCGCAGTGCTTTTTGGAATCATAAAGACCTTTCACAAAGATGTAAAAGTGGTGGTATCGAGTGTTTATTCGACTGATGAGCAAAAAGAAAGGATCAAAGGTGCAGATGCCTACTTTGATAAATCAGACGGCAATACCTTCCTTTTAGGAATCATTGCATCGCTCGTGACCAAATCAAAAGTTTAACCAGTTTTCGGGAAGGAGAATAACTATGCGTCAAATGATAGGGAAGTTAATCATGGTTTTTTCTTTAGTGGGAATGGCCAATCTTTCTCATGCGTATACCTGGCAGGATGTTAGTCAGCAGGCAGGGCCGGTAGTTCCAAAACAGGAGGCGTATCTTAAGGTTTATTCGGAAGCCCGTGTTTATATGGATGCCGATGTCCCAGAGACGACCCGCGTGCCTTATACCATATATTCAGCAGACGGCAAGAAATTGAGGTTTATTGCATTTAACGATGAAGATCCCAAATTAGTGACACTGCCGCCCGGCAAATATGTAATTGTTCCTGAGACAAATCTGACCAAGACGCAGGTTTATGGGGCAGTTTTAAAGCCGGATCAATTAACTGAGGTGCACATGAAAGGCGAAAATCCGACGTATGCGCCGGTTAATTTCTAAGGGCTGGGTTTTAATTGGTATTGTCTGTTTGATCGGTTTAGCAGGCTGCGCCAGTCCGACATATAGTTGGAAAGACATTAACGCCGGGGTTGTAACTCCGACGAGAGATTATCCATAAGAAAGGAATGTTTTAAATGAATAATTTGTGTTTAAAAATCATGGGCGTCGTTTGTTTTATCTCGATGGCAGGCTGTGCTAGTGCTTCCCAAACTTTCACCTGGCAGGACATCAAGCAGCAGGTGGGGCCTGTTGTGCCAAAGGCACCGACAGTTGGTTATTTGCAGGTTTTTACCAAGGATGAAACAGTCAATGATGGCGGTTATTTATGGCAAAGAGGTCCGCGATATTTGATCTATACCGCCAACGGAAAGAGGATTACATGGTCAGAAAATGACGGTGGCCCCAATACCTTTACCTTGGCCCCTGGCAAGTATGTCATTGTCCCTTATGACAGAGAATATAGAAACGAAATAACAGGAGCCATTTTGGAACCGGGCAAGGTCACGGAAGTTCACATGATGGGGGGATAAATGAAAGGTAAGTTAATTTGTTTGGTTATGGCAAGTTCCTTGATTGTATTGACGGGGTGCGCCACAGCCAGCAAGAGTTATACCTGGCAGGACATTAATAAAACAGTGACTCCCAATGATAATGAAGTCCCAATGGCGTATTTGAAGGTTTACGCCGAAATTAAAAGCCAGAACAGCGATGGGTATGAATACGAACGCGGTATTCCGTGTACCATTTATACGCCTGAAGGCAGGAAGGTCAGAAGCGTTGAAGACAGAGGGTTTACTCCCGATTTAATCGCATTGCCGCCTGGCAAATACGTTGTTGCACCTACAGGATGGGAGAACAAGAAGGAAATATTTGGTGTGGTTTTGGAAAAGGGTAAATTTACCGAAGTCCATTTTAGGGGAACAGCGGATGGTTGATAAGGTCATTAATAATCTATTGAAATATCCCCGTTGGAATAATGAACAGATGGGGAATAAGTCGAAAAGGATGCACATGCGTACCAAGGCAGTGTTGGGTTGTTTTTTAGTTGGTATTATTATCGTCACATGCGGTTTTCTGGAACATAAATCACCGCCTCCGCCAAGCGGCATTAAATTTGTTGCAGCGGCAGATGTCGTAAAGAGTAATTTAGAAAGGTCTGTCACTATCAGTGCCGAAATGCGTCCCTATATGGAAGTTGATCTCCACGCCAAGGTAGCTGGTTACTTAAAGTCTCTTAGCGTTGATATAGGTGATCAAGTTAAAGCAGGTGAAGTCATTGCTAAAATTGATACGCCGGAACTGGAAGCGGATTTAAATAACACGACCGCTGCCTACCAAGACGCCAAGCTCAATTATGACCGGCTATATCAGGTCAGCCAAAAACAACCGGGATTATTGGCACAGCAGGATATTGATAACGCCCAGGCTTCTTATGAGATAGCTAAGGCAAATATGGAAAGAGCGCGGACTTTTATGGATTATGCGACTATTTCAGTGCCCTTTAATGGTGTAGTAACCAAGCGTTATGCTGATCCAGGGGCATTGATTCAGACCAGTGACAGCAATGCCCGTCAGACGATGCCAGTTGTACGTATCGCGGAAAATGACAGGCTGCGTCTGGATTTTCCCGTACCTGAACCGGATGTCCCTTTTATTAAAGTCGGTATGCCAATTCAGGTGACTGTCAGTGCCACTGGCCAGAAAATTATGGGCCATGTCGCACGGGCAACTGACATGGTCGATCCTGATACTCGAACTATGGAGACAGAGGTAGACGTTGATAACCAAGATTTGCGTTTAACGCCGGGAATGTATGCTTATGTCAATTTACCTCTTGAAACCAGAAAGAATGTACTGACTCTTCCAATAGAAGCGGTCTCTCTCAATGGCGATCCCAATGTCTGGAAGATTACTAATAACGATGAAATTCAACAACAACCTGTCACGATAGGGCTTCAAACTCCTAATAGAATTCAAATTCTCAGTGGTTTAAAGGAAGGAGATTCCGTTGTTTATGGTAGTCGCGAGATGGTAAATATAGGGATGAAGGTCAAGCCAAAACTGGTGGGAGAAAGCTAATCCCACTATGTCGCGCTTTTCTATTCTTTATCCCTATTTTATCATCGTATGCTGCCTGATAACCTGCGTATTAGGTATTACAAGCCTGACACGTATGCCTGTGGATTTATTTCCTGCCATCCGTATTCCCGTTGTGGTTGTTGCAACATTTTATTCAGGTATGCCCGCCGAAGATGTTGAAACATCCATTACCAGCCGTTTTGAACGCTTTTTTACTCTTGGTAGCGGCATTGATCACATTGAATCAAGATCCCTGCCAGGGGTAAGTCTCATTAAGATTTATTTTCAGCCAGGGAGTGATCCTGATACCGATGTAAGCATGATCTCCAATCTTGCTATGGCTAATCTTCGCCACTTACCGCAAGGCACCCTGCCACCCGTAGTTCTTAAATTCGATGCTTCCAGCCTGCCTGTATGTCTTATCACCCTCAAGGCCCAAGGTCTCAATGAAACACAGTTACGCGACCTGGGACAATTTAACATCCGCAATCAGGTGGCAGGTGTGCCCGGCGCGTCCGTTCCGCCGCCCTTCGGAGGTAAATACCGGCAGATCATGGTTTATGTTGATCCTCTTAAACTTGAAGCCAATCAGCTTAGTGTCATGGATGTGGTAAGGGCTGTCAATACATCCAACCTAATCCTTCCTGCCGGTGACGTCAAAATTGGGCCATTTGATTACAATGTTTTTAGTAACAGCCAGATTGATACCATGCACGAGTTAAATGAGGTGCCGCTTAAGTCAGTCGGCAATTCCTATGTGACCGTTGCTGATGTGGGACAAGCCAAGGACGCGGCGGCCATTCAGACAAACGTTGTACGTATTGATGGCCAGCCGTCCGTTTATTTACCGGTATTAAAACAGGGTGGAGATTCCAATACCATTGTGATTGTTGAAGGCATTAAAAAGGCCATTGCTAATCTACTCGATGTACCTAAAAATCTCGTTACCAAGGTGGTATTTGATCAGTCCATTTTTGTCAAGAATGCTATCGAAAACCTGGTCCATGAAGGGCTCATTGGTCTCATTTTAACGGGTCTCATGATTCTTATTTTTTTAGGAAATCTACGGGCAACAGCGGCAGTTTTCTTCTCTATTCCGCTTTCCATTTGTGCTGTCTTTTTAATTTTGTCCTTCATGGGTAATTCAGTCAATGCCATGATTTTAGGAGGTCTGGCGCTGGCATTTTCGAGGGTCATTGATAATTCCGTGGTCGTTTTGGAGAATATCTACCGCCATTTAGAGAATGGTGAGCCTCCTGCGAAGGCCGCAGAAGTTGGGGGACAAGAAGTTGAATTACCGGTTCTGGCTTCTACCATCACAACGGCTATTGTATTTATCCCTGTTACCTTTCTTTATGGCGTCAGTAAATTCTTGTTTTCTGCGTTGGCCCTTTCAGTGGTCATTTCGTTATTTGCCTCTTACGTCATTGCCATGACGGTTGTTCCTCTTTTCTGTGCCAAATTTTTAAAGAAACATGATTACCATCCGGCCCAAGATAATTGGGGAACCCGTTTTAATCATTGGTTCAATCATAAATTTGAGATGATGCTGCTTACTTATGACCATTGGGTGGCCCGAGCTATTTCGCGTCCGCGTTTTAATTTGGCGGCCTTTATCGTTGCTTTCTTATTGAGTCCATTGCTTTTTACTTTCATAGGGTTTTCCTATTTTCCCCGTACTGATCCGGGACAATTTGTTATCAATCTCAAAGCGCCGACGGGTATGCGCGTTGAAGAAACGACCAAGGAAGTCGCCAAGGTAGAAGACATTATCCGCCATATAGTTTCCAAGAGTGAGCTAAATGAAATCATCTCAAATATCGGTAACACGCCGGGCTTTTCAGCCATTTATACGAGTAATACCGGAACTCATACAGCCTTTGTACAGGTCAGCCTAAAAGAAGGACACAAGATAGGCAGTTATGAATATATGGCACGGGTTCGTCGTGAGGTACAGAAAGAACTGCCTGAGCTTGTTACTTATTTTCAATCGGGAGGTTTAGTCGATGCGGTATTGAATTTGGGCTTGCCAGCCCCGATAGATATTCAGGTGGAAGGTTCCCATTATCAAAAGGATTATCAAATAGCTAAAGACCTAGCCATCAAAATCCGTGGGATGGAGGGTGTTAGTGATGTTTTCATCCCTCAAGATGTAAATTCTCCGTCGTTTAAACTGGACATTGACCGCATTCACGCACAGGAGATGGGTATAACCCAGAAAGAAGTGGTTGATAATGTCATTACGGCGCTGACTTCCAATGCGATGATAGCACCAAGCTATTGGGTTGACCCTAAGACCGGATATGATTATTTCTTAACGGTCCAATATCCAGAAAAAGCCATTACATCATTGGATGACCTTAAAGCCATTCCCATTCGTGGTACAAATATTAAGAATCCGACGCGACTAGATATGGTAGCGGATGTAAAACCCATCGAAGCACCAACGGTCGTAGATCACTACCAGTTGCGCCGTGTCATAGATATCTATGTTGCTCCTCAATCCGAAGATTTAAGCAGGGTGGCATCCAAGGTTGATAATTTGATAAAGGACACTAAACTGCCTTCAGATGTTCGTATCGCTTTGCATGGCTCAGTCCAGGCCATGCGGATTTCATTGAAAGTTTTTGGTCTGGGATTGTTATTATCCATTTTGTTAGTTTATCTGGTCCTTGTGGCACAGTTCCAGTCTTTCATTGATCCTTTCATTATTCTGTTGGCCATTCTGCCTGGCTTGGCAGGGGTGCCGATTACCTTACTGTTGACTCACACGACGCTTAATGTCATGTCCCTCATGGGTATTGTCATGCTTATGGGTATCGCGTCATCCAACAGTATTCTGATCGTCGAGTTTACTCATCGAATCAGAGAAAAAGAACCTGATCTTAAGAAAGCTGTGGCGATAGCCTGCCGTGTACGTTTGCGTCCGGTGCTGATGACCTCCTTAGCGACCATTATTGGTCTTATACCCATGTCCTTGGCGCTTGGTGCCGGAAGTGAGGCCTATGCTTCCTTGGCGCGTGTAATCATTGGCGGCCTGACACTTTCTGTTTTATTAACGGTATTTATTGTACCTATGGCTTACTTATTAATTTATGGAACAGAAGGAAAGCAGAACATTCAACCTTTGCTGGGAGGGGCTTCATGAGATCCTCCATCGCGGTCATATTGATACCTTTAATGATCCATAGTTCTATTGCTTTTTGTGAGAATGTTCAACCGAATAGTAATATACCTCAGAAATTGACATTACAGCAGGCTTCCGCAATGGCCTTGCAAAACCATCCTGATGTACTGTCAGCTCAATTTTCTGCCCAGGCTGCCCAAGAGGGGGTTGCGGATGCCAGGTCCGTCTATTTACCTCAATTGACGGGGGAAGGTGTTCGTAGCTTCGATCAAAAAGGTACTGTCATCGCTGCTTCCGGAGGATTGATGAGTTCCTCGGTCATAGAACGGGGTTCAATTGGATTGGGCTTAAGCCAGCTTATCACTGATTTTGGCCGTACCAGTAATCTGATTGCTTCTTCGCGGCACGAATTTGAATCAGAAAAAGAACATACCAATTATGTCCGGGACACTGTCTTACTTAATGTTATCGCTTCTTATTACGATGTTTTACGCTCACAAGCACTTCTGCAAGTAGCCAAGGATGCTTTAAAAACACGCCAAACTTTATTTGATCAGGTATCGGCTTTACGCAAGGCCAAGATGAAGTCTGATTTGGATGTGACCATTGCCCAATCAGCAATAGCAGATGCCAATCTCTTATTCTTAAAAGCCCAAAGCGGAACAGATCAGGCACAGGCAAGCCTTGATGAGGCGCTGGGTTTAAGTACGTCTGAATATTTTCAACCTGTAGATCAGGTTAAGATTGTGGCACCTCCGTCTTCAGTAGGTCCCTTAATCAGCACGGCTCTAGACCAGAACCCCGAAATTAATTCCTTAAGAGCCCAGATCAATGCGTTAGAAAGCAATGTGGCCGCAGCCCGCGATGCCAAATACCCGACGATCAGCGCGGTAGGCTATGCCGGAGAAACGCCCTATCACGTAGATGATCAACCCATATCACATCACTATGAGGCCGGAGGATTTCTTGTCAGCGTTCCTTTCTTTACAGGTGGGAGGATAACAGCGGAAGAGAGGGAAGCGGAATACAAGGCGCAGGCGGCCCAAGAGAACCTGACCGCAAGGATGAATGAATTACAAAGAGATGTGCGTATTGCCTATGACAACGCCCAGACAGCTTACCAGAATATTGAGGTGACCCATCAGCTTCTTGAAAGTACCCATCAGTCATTACAGTTAATCCAGGCTGGATATCAATTGGGCCGAAGCTCGATTGTCGACTTAAATGTGGCGCAGTTGGCAGATACACAAGCAGCCATTACACAGGCTAATGCCAATTATGATTATTTGATCCAACGTGCGATTTTGGATTACAAGTTAGGTAATTTATCTGTCTAAATTTTATGAGGAAAACAAAGGGATATATTTTAACGTCATTGATATTTCTTGGGATGATCATATTTTTGGCTTCAGTCTTTTATAAGGTTTTTGTTCAGGATGATTCGGACGACTACATTTCAGATCAGAGCAGATAAACTGCATGAATTATCAACGTAATACGCCTTTGTCAACTGGACAAACCGGAAGCAGAGGCAGAAAATCTATCTTGATTATCAAAATTAAGGTCAGATGAAACCTGATAATCACAGAAAGATTTTTATTTTGTCTTTGTGCAATACCAGAAATTCTTTATCGGTATTTCTGGTTTAGAAAGGAGAGGTAAATGGATAAATCTCTAGTTAAAGAAAGAATTCTAAATGTTGCAGAAAGGAGGATGATCCAATTTGGATACCGAAAGGTGCGAATGGATGAGATAGCCGCGGATCTTACAATGAGCAAGAATACCATTTATAAATATTTTCAGAGTAAGGAAGATATTCTTAAATGTTTAATTAAGCGTTTGCAACAGTCATTAAACACCAAATTAAACAACATCGAGAAAACCCAAGACGACCCCTTAAGGATATTTTCGGAAAGTGTTTTGCTTTTGCGCAAGCAACTAAGTCCTTGGTTTGAGCATCTTTTCAGAGAGCTACCAATTGAGTTGCCGAGTCTTTGGGAAGATTTTATTCATTTTAGAAATGAAAAGATCTTAGGCATCCATTCATTAGTCGAGAAAGGAAGCAAAAATAAGGTCTTCCGTGAGATTAACCCTTCCATAGCCACGGAAGCCTACCTAGGGGCTGTTAAAGCTGTGACAAATCCGAGATTTCTTGATGCTGAAAATCTTACTTTTGGTCAGGCTTTGGATGCTGTTTTAGATATTTGGTCTAACGGGATCTTATTAACAAGAAACATCCAATACAAGGAGAAAAAATGAAAAGTATCTTACGAAGGACATCCATATTATTAACTATTATGCCGTGTTTGTTTATTTTTTCCAGCGCAGCCCAAGCTGATACGGGGCAGTCAGAGGGTTTTTGGGGTAGTTGGCTAGATAAGGTGTCTGAGATACAGTCCCAACAGCCGCATTGGATCACGCCTCTTGTGACAGTTACCCCAAGACTGGAACAAGAAGTTCGTTATGATCAAATGTGGGAATCAAGTGCGGGTAACAAAAATCTGGATAGCAATGGCGGAGGCAAGGGGATAGAATTTATCCCTTTAGAAAATACCGAGGTAATTGTGGGCGTTCCCGCTTACCAGACCAGAAATAAACCCAAAGGAGAGGATGGATTTGCTGACGAGAATTTCCTTTTGAAGTATAGGCTGCTTTCTGCCAATGAGGAGAATGGGAACTATATCCTAACGGCCTTCTTAGGAGTAAGTGCTCCGACAGGAGAAAATCACAACTCAGCGGATCATGAGGTTACGACTCCGACCCTAGCATTTGGTAAGGGATGGGGTAATTTTGACATTCAGGACACCTTGGGGGTGCAAATACCGGATAATGGTTCATCGCCTATAGGAAGCGGGACACCAGTAGTTTCAAACACGGCATTCCAATACAAGATTGGTAAATACCTTTGGCCAGAATTAGAATTTGATTATACCTATTGGCCTAACGGTACTCGCGCCCATATCAATCAGCTTTACGTCACGCCGGGTATTGTCTTGGGAAAAATCCCATTTGGCAAGCGTTTAGGGGCTACAGTCGGTATTGGCTGCCAGATAGCCGCCACACAAAAGTCTCAGTATAATCACAATGTGGTCTTATCAGTACGCGTACCGTTTTAATTAGTGGTTTATGGGGGGATAGGTTTTGCTTAAGGCAGACCTATCCCTTCGACATTTTGTGGTATAACTTTTGTTATTATTCAGGTATTATATTATTTATGGAGAATCAGAATTTCAATTCCAGAGAACATTTAGCTAATGAGCGGACTTTTCTGGCATGGATAAGGACCAGCATTGCCATCATTGCTTTTGGTTTCGTTATAGAAAAATTCTCGCTGTTTATGAAACAGATGTCTTTAATTTTGGGGAAGGCATCCACTGGGCAGGAGATACCTTCC
>Ga0206864_1183_pt1 | contig 18901 bp, 20 predicted proteins | sample Alteio_BWOrgCont_42_FD_152632 | JGI IMG/M metagenome (GOLD analysis project Ga0206864, IMG submission 152632) | Enriched cells from forest soil in Barre Woods Harvard Forest LTER site, Petersham, Massachusetts, United States -... | ecosystem: Environmental > Terrestrial > Soil > Temperate forest >...
TCACGCAATTTTTCATGAGGAAATTGCTGCGTGTACGTTAGGTACAAGGAAAGGGCTTCGGGATCGTTTAGACGATCTGCGATTTCGTGCGCCAGTTGGATTTCAATTGGGTTGTAATGATTTTGGAAGTCTTGATGTGATTTCATGGAATATATTTATTGTTGTTAATTGCATCGGTCGTTCGCTCGTTTTTATATAAATAATCGATTGCATCGTTCGATATAACAGTGGAAAACGTTGAAAAACTCATGTGTCCTTTATCTATCGGACATAGTGAAAAAGCATGGGTAGCAGTACTACCATTTATCCCTTATTCACTTTTATGTATTTCACTTTCTTTTTCCTTCATTGCTTCTTTGATCTGAAGAAACAATTCACTGTATAGCTCATTGGGGAATGTTCGGTATACCACACTAAGCTTGATGAGATTGATTGCGCTCGGCATTGCTTCACCCCGTTCCCAGGCAGAAAGTATCACCGTGTTTTTCAATCCCAGCAACTGTGCAACATGCGATTGTTGATAGCGCAGTATTTTGCGATGCAGCTGTAATCTATTTGGAATAGGCCGATTTCCTTGTTCCATGTGTAAAAGGATAGCAAGAGACGCAACTTGACATAAGGGGGGCAAATTTAAGTGTGAGGAGAAATGGTGGGGATAACTGCAAATCACTTCCCTTTTCAATCGGCTATTTGGTGTGCGATACTATGCCAAAATCGTTCACTAAAAAATACTGTATGAAAGACATCAACAAGCTCATCAAATTATTTGAGCGCTATGCTCACACCCGGGACTACGCCACGGCCTTTTCCAACCTGCTCGACTACTTCCTGATCGCATTCAAATTCTATGAAACAGAGGAAGACCAGATCAATGCGATTAGCCAGTTAAAAAGCTACCAGAAAAGAGACGAACATATTGCCTTACTCACCGAAATTGGAGACTTATCCGAAGGGTTTGAAGACCCTTTGGGAGCACTGTATGAGCAACTCATATCGAAGGGACAAAAGGGGCAATTCTTCACCCCTGAACCGATTGCCAGCTTCATGGCTTCAATTGTGGCTACTGACGAATTGCGGCCTGGTCAGTGTGTGGTAGACCCTGCCTGCGGATCAGGCAGAATGTTATTGGCAGCTGCCAAACGAAATCGCTCCCTGCGATTTTATGGAGCTGACATAGACCCGCTTTGCAGCAAAATGGCTCTGGTGAATATGCTGCTTAATTCACTCACCGGTGAGATTGCCCATATGAATTCGCTTTCAAATGAGTTCTATCGGGGCTATAAAACCGGCACTATTCTGAAAGATGGCTATCACCATCCCTGGTACCGGGAATTTACCAATTCGGAAGAAAGTTATATCTGGCTGCATCCGCCGGTCAAATCCACAACTACGGGCTTTGCTACTCCATTTGTGCCGACAAAGTCGCCTTTAATGAGTGCAGGGGTGCAAGGCAATCTGTTTGAGCAGTTATAGGTAGCCACCAATACGCCGCGAGAAATCCGGCGTTTTTTTATTAATTTTCTCCGTTTCTAATTAAGAAATCACCCCAATTGCAGTTGTTGTTTTTGGATAACAATAATATTGTGGTCATGCGGTAAGTGATAGCCATCAATTGTGGTAAACTTTGACTTTATTATTGCACGAATTTTATTTATATGTTTTTCTTCTCTATCATTTAGTGAAACATAAACTGTTTTTACTATATCATCCAAATTGGAAGAGGTTTCCATACTAGTTATAGTATCAATATTGGGTCTACCTAACATTTTCAGCACGCTCATTAATTGATTAAATTTATTCTGTTCAAATGGTAGCACTTCTGTATTTCTAAGTTCCGCTCTGATTTGAGACATAGCATCACAAACACCTTTAAATGTAATTATTACCAAATAGCCATTTGGAGATACTAATTCATAGGCTTTTTTAAAAAAGAAAGGATACTGAGTACCATTTTCCGGAATTGAATGTGCTGTTAGAACCAAGTCATAGCTACCTGCAATTGAACAAGGAAAAGAATGCGCAATGACACCAATTCCTAAATCTTTAAGTACTTTGGCTTTGCCCCTATCTCTTTCAACTGCAAGATAGGTAGCAACAGCATTCTTAAAATGCAACGCGGTTTGCGGGAACCCCGCTCCAATATCAAGAAATGAATGAATGTTTTTAGTACTGATAAAATTAAGTACCCATTCTCGAATAACGGTCTTTTGATTGTATTGATAGCTCGGTGAAATAATCCGCTTCACTCAAAGTATTATGACATTGATGCGTATTATTGGCAAGTCTGTAAGAAGCTGAAAATAAGTAAATTATATTTGCTAATTCATTTTATATTTTTTAGCTTAGCCTATGTAAACCTTACTAACTATATGGAAGCACAAATTTTATCAAGACGTTTGGTTGACATCAGAGATGTAGAGCCATTAAATGAAAAAGATTTACCTATTATGGACGAAATCTATCATGTATTAAGAAAGCATGATGCATTGCAACGATTTGGAGTTACCCTACTTCATGAACATTTTGAAATTGATGACGATGAAGTTTTAATTGAAATGACTGATCGGAACACCCGGACTCAAACAATACAACCCGTCAATAAAAACCATCCTGATTTAATTGGTTCGATTGAAACATCGTGGCGTTTAGATACCGGTATACCAATCATGGGATGTAGCTGTATTAAATTTGGCGATGACCATTCACATCAAAGCAGGGGGTAACGATTTGTAAAAGGGGCAATTAAAAGATTAATTGCTCCATTTTATTATATCGTCTTGGCACTAAATGCCCTGCTACTCACCCCCTCAATCAGTAGCCTTAAATAAATACAATACCTTGGCAGGTTGATAAAATCATCAACAGTGAATACCGGGTAAAACTCTTCTGCCATCACTTTTGCATCTGTTGTCCCCAGGCGAAAGCAAATGATTGTGCCAATATTTCCCAAAATACCGCTGCGGACTTCCTCAGGCATCTGATCTAAATATTGGTGCGTTAAAAATAGACCGACTTTGTATTTACGGACTTCTGATAGCATTGTGGCAAACGAGTTGGTAATAAATGAATGGCATTCGTCAATGTATACAAAGAAGGGCTCTCTGTCTTGTTCAGGCAGTTTTGCCCTGCGCATCGCTGCTGTTTGAATACTAGTAGTCAACAGGCTTCCTAAAATCTGTGAGACGTCCTCGCCAATAATGCCTTTCGAGAGGTTACATATCAAAATCTTGCCCTTATTCATGATGTCTTCCAATGAGATACTTTCCTGTTGGCCAACAATACTTTTCAGTATTGTATTTGCATTAAAGACACCGGCTTTATTGAGTATTGGCATGATGCTTTCAGCTTTCAAGCTGGCTGGATATTTATCAAACTCATTATGCCAAAATGATTGGATGGCGGTATTGTCCGTATAGAGCAGTACCATGTTTCTGAATGCCTGGTCTAACAATAGCGGTTGAATATCCAATAATGTAGCTGTTGGATATTCCAGCAGGGTTAAAATGGTAAAACGCAAGATGTATTCTAAACGTGGCCCCCAACTATCAGCCCATATCTTTTTGAACGACTGGACAATTTCAGAGGCAACCAGGTGCCGTTCTTCTTTGGGGACATTTAAGAGCGGGTTAAAGCCTGTACGATGGGTATTGTCGGTTGCATCAAAGTATATGACATCCTGTTTGCGGTGGGCCGGGATATTCGCTAATAGCCTCGTACAGGCATCCCCGTGAGGCTCTATGAGGACAACTCCATATCCTTTGTAAACGTCATCTATGGCCATGTTTAACAGCAAACTTGTTTTGCCGCTCCCGGTCTTGCCTATGCTATAGACATGAGAAAAGCGATCTTGTAACTTAATCCCAAACAGCTTGTTGGTATTTCGGAAGTTCGTATAGCCAATGGGGGTGAAAGGTTTTGAATGGTCATAAGAATAAGTCATTGCCATATCTATCCTATGAAAAAATATGTGCACATGATAGAGAGGCAAAGTTGGTCTGAAACTTAAATTCACCCCTCTTATATTATTTTCTCTAATTGAGACAATGTGTTTATGGAGTTACAAGAACGACATTTACACAGCTTTATAGCCCTTTATAAAAAGGAATTTGGGAAAGAATTAACAATGGCTGAAGCACAAGAAAAAGCATTAAGTCTATTGCGGTTTGTTTCTCTTTGTTTTACGCCCATTGAAAAAACCAGGGAAAATGATAGTATTTAAACTGCCGGATATAAGAAAAAACAGTACATATTTTGTACCCAATGAGGGGCAACGGTAGCTTATGTCCGGCAAAGACAAACAGTTTTATCGTTGTCCCTCTTTGTGTTTTATGAATAAAGAAGCCATCAACTATTTTATATATGCTCGTAAATCAACCGAGGGGGAGGATCGGCAGATTTTGTCTATTGAAGGGCAACTGCAAGAAGTCGAACAAATTCGCAACCGGGAGCAGTTAACTATTTTGGAAACACTCATAGACAAAAAGTCAGCAGCCAGCCCCTATAACAGACCACACTACACCGACATGATTCATCGCATTAAGAGAAGCGAGGCTTCCGGCATTGTTGTCTATCAAATTGACCGTTTGGTACGCAATCACCTGGAAGCAGGTGAATTGCAATACCTGCTGCAAACTGGAGCAATTAAATCAATTTGGACGAATAATCGGGAATATAGAAGCGAAGACAATGCATTGCTATTTAGTATTGAAGCCAGCGTTGCTACACAATACAGCCGGGATTTATCAGTGAAGGTACGGAGAGGGATAAAACAGAAATGTGCGCTCGGGCAGCCGCCGCGAACCGCCCCCTTGGGCTACTTAAACACCAAATCCAGTGCCAAGGGTGCGAACACCGTAATTGCTGACCCTGAACGGTGGCATATCATCCGAAAGGGTTTTGACCTCTTGCTTTCGCGAAAATACACCGTTCCCCAAATCCTTGTGCTGCTAAACAGGGAGTATGGCTTGCATACAAGGGCAAAAAGCACCACAGGGGGCAGGCTCTTGGCACGAGCCACCCTGTATCGCATTTTCACCAATCCTTTCTATTATGGCTATTTCTACCACAAAGCCGACCTGTTTAAGGGCACTTACCCGCCAATGATAACGGTTGAAGAATTTGACCAGGTGCAACAGATCCTGGGCAGAAAGGGTAAGCCCCGTCCCAAAAAGCACATTTTCCCCTTTACAGGTCTTATGACCTGCGGTGTTTGTGGCTGTGCCATCACCGCCTCTGAAAAGGTCAAGAAAATCAAAGAAACAGGAGAGGTTAAATCATATACCTTTTATCATTGCACCAAACGCAAGAAAAACTGTCACTGCACCGAAAAGCACTACACCACGGCAAAAGAAATCGAGGCAATGATCGTTTCTGATTTGCACCGGTATCAATTGCGACCCTCTTTCAAAGAGTGGGCCATCACTTTATTGAAAGAAATGCACCAGGAGGAAATGGCCAAGCGCCAGGCCCTTTTACAATCCACCATTGACCAGGAAAAGAAATTAGAACGTGAACTGGATAACCTAATTGAACTTCGAATTTCCAATGGCATTTCCGAAGAGAAATATTACGAAAAGAAAGCTGACAAAGAACAATTGCTTTTACGGGTACAATCAAAGATTAAACAAGAAGAATTCCAGGCAAAAGACTGGATATGTACTTTGGCTGATAAGTTAGAATTTTGCGTATCTGCCGTGGATCATTTCATCCATGGTGATACTCAAATGAAAAAATCGATATGCCTGGATTTCGGTTGGAACTGGCTCTTAAAAGGCAAAAAGCTGTTGATTTACAAGCATGAATGGTTTGAACCAATAAGAAAATTTCAAAAAGCCCTTGAAGCTGTTTTTGGACGGTTAGAACCGGAAAAAACCTTTGAAAAATATGGACGGGAAGCATCTTTTATGCTCATGCGTCCCATAGAGCGGAGGTTAGTGGATCAAGTTAGAACTCATAATTCACAATAATACCAGAATTAGCTTTTTAAGTTAAATATGTCCTCCTTATTAAATATATAATATCTGATTTTCAGTGATAGTGCTATAATCGATAAATGTCTTGTTATGCATTTATTGATGCTCAAAATGTACATAGAGGGATTAAATCATTAGGCTGGCATTTAGATTGGAACAAATTCCGGGTTTATTTAGATGAAAAGTACAACGTTGACACTGCCTATTTATTTATTGGCTACCTTCCTACCAATCAGGAACTATATTCAACATTGCAAAAAGCAGGGTTTATTCTCATTTTTAAACCGGTTATATATGACCATGTCGGAAAGGCGAAGGGTAATTGTGATGCTGATCTGGTATTACATACCATGGTAGAAAAAGATAACTATGAAAAAGCCGTTATTGTAACTAGCGACGGAGACTTTTATTCCCTGGTGAAGTACCTCTATGATACTGAAAAGTTACTAATGGTATTAAGCCCCTATATCCATACTTGTTCAAAACTCCTTAAAAAAGAGGCAAAAGAGAAAATCAATTATATGGATAATTTGAAACGTAAAATTGCCCTAAATGAAAAAGCACCGCATACGGACGAGACCGTATGAAGTGCCTTTTCTTGTGGATAAATGAATTGTAGCATCGACAATGAAATAATGCAACTCAATTCGGATACCTTTGTATTCCATCATTAATAACCTTTTATGACACATACGGTAGACAGACGTTGGTATAAATATAGTCTTGAACAATACGAACAGTATTTAAATCTAATAACCGTTGTTTCGAACCGAATTGCGGATAAAAAAGTTACTATGAAGCTTGGATGGGCCTCTATTTTATTTTCAAAGTTCTGCGTTACAAGTGTCAGTTTATCTCAGTTATTACTTGGCAATAAAATATCCTCGTCTGGCTATCTCACTCGCCTTGCTTGATCGGGCATCAAATAATTCGCGTACGTATGAAAGTTTCATTTAAATCCTGGCCCTCAATTATTAGTACGGCGTTTTTTAATTTTAGCTGCTACCTGAACTTCATGTGTCCTCTTGCTTTTAAGCCATGCTGCCAATTCAGGAATTGTGTTAATTTTTCCCGGGACTCTTAGGTTATTAAATCTTTTATCAGAAAAATATTCCCAAATATAATCGCTTATTAAAATTTTCTCCTCTTCGACAGCACTATTATAACAACCTATAGGTATTTCTTTTGAGTTACTGGTTTCATTAACAATTATTACAGTCCCTGAATAAATCGCCCCATCAATATTATGATATTGGCCTAATGCTATTGATACGACATTATCAGAGCCAATAAAAAATTCAAGTTTAAGATTTTTTTCAGCAGCATCATCTGTTTTAAGATCAAATAGAAAATATCGGCCATCGCCATATAAGTGGAACTCCCCAGAATATTTTTCAAGGGCTTGAGTTTTTATATTGTAACTAGTGATTTCAACTTTACCAAATGGTTTAAACAAAAGAAGACCACGATTGACAACGGGCGTTATAGAAAGGTTATTATTTTCTTCAATTTTCACAAGTTCGTCAAATGCATAAATGGCCCATTTCGTGCCTTCATAATTCATTTTTTTGACACTGGGGGTCCATTTTTTTATTTCCGTACGTGGAATGTAATAATGGGGATCCGCTAAATATTTTTCAAGAACATCGATTGTCGAGCCTGATGCGGTAAATACTTCCTCATAACGAATGTTCCTACTTAGCTCATAGAAGACTTTTCCTCCAAAATCTTTTTCCTCGGTAAATTTAATAATTGCACTGTTTATTTTTTCACAATAAGATACACGTTCTGCTTGATCAAGATATTTATTTAAAACTTTTAAATCGTTAAAGGATGTTTGTGTAAGCTCTTTTTCATATTTGATTAATATCCGGCAAAAAAGTTCAACGGCCTCTGATTGACTAAATAAATATTTTCTCATAAAAAACTTTAAATCAATAAATTATCATTTTAAATCATTCTGATTAGTTCCTAATCATTCCAATCAATGATCAATTAAAAATACTTATTTTTTCAATAAAAGAATGAAAATACATATAATTTTAACAGGGTATCCCTGTATTTTTATTAAAATATTTAATGCTCCCCTTTATATATGTATGTAATTACCAAAGAATTGTAGTTTCAATTAACTAATGAATTTTAATAATAATAAGTAAAATAAAAAAAATGATCTTATGAAGAAATTTACTTTACTATCTGTAATAATACTTTAATCAAGCCAATTATATATGGTAATGACGATAAAATCATGAGAACAATTTAAGTTTTGCTATCCTAAAACTAACAGAGAGAGACATCAAAGCATTCGTTAAATCTTTCATTTGATTATTATGAATTTCTTCGAAAAACTTAAAATTGTATCAGCTTCATTTGCTGCAGTAGTAATTCCAATAGTTATAGCCTTCCTTGGGAATCAATATTCACAAGCTATTAAGGATAAGGAAGCTCGGTTAAAGCTTGTAGAATTATCTATAGAAATCTTAAATGAAAAAAGTGGTCATGAAAATAAAGGATTAAAAAACTGGGCGATAGATGTTCTTAACAAATATTCTGATGTCCCTTTAAATGAAAATATAAAAACCGACCTCGTAAATGATAAGATCGCATTCCCAGAATCTGTACACACTAAATCACAACCCCCTAACCTTGAAAGCGTTCTTCTTAAAAAGAACCTTCTTTCTGTAATATGTGAAGCAAATAATTTGATAATAAGTAGTGTTCCATCAAGTAACGCATATCTAAATTCGTGTTTAAAATTTCGTGAGGCAATTAAACAATTACCATCTGAGTTTTTTTCTGAAATGGATAAAAATATAATTAAACGTGCCGAAGCGGATTTTAAAAACGGAAATTTTCAAGAAGCTAGTGGTGGGTATGATGGGCTGTTTAGCGATTATTATAAAGAATGTACAAATTAATTAAAACCCAGATAAATTATGAAAAGGATTATTTTAACATTAACAATGGCATTAGTGGCAACAGGGGCTCTTTATTCACAAAATACCGGTCCGTCACAAAGTGATGTGTATTATGTAAAGATTACCGATCCCGTCAATGACGGATTTAAAGCAGGGCCACAATGCAAAATAAGTGGGGAAGCCAATATTCCTAGTGGATATCACTTATGGGTTCTGTGCCACCGCGCGGATTTTCCAAAATGGTGGGCGCAAAGCTATCCAAAAATAAACCAAGGGGCATGGCATGCAACGGTTACAGTCGGAGAAAATCAGGACATTGGAGAAGATTTTGAAATAATCGCGATCGTGGTTGATAATGCTACTGATGCGCAATTAAAAGCTAGTTATGGTCAGGGGATAGATTTGCCTGACACGAATTATTCCGCATTAAGAGTGGTTCACAAAATCAAGTAATTGAATCTTGGTAGAAAATATCTCTTAAAATTTGATAGGTTTAAGAGATATTTTCTACCAAGATTGCCCTTATACTTCTGTTTTACCCCCCCCCCTATTTCCCCATTTTATTATCGCGTACAATCAAGGAAAATTCTTTGACATTAAACTTGTACGCTATGAAAACACAAAACCAACCACTTGATGTCTACAGCATCATCACCAACCGCATTATTGATCAACTTGAAAAGCAAGTCATTCCCTGGCGCAAGCCCTGGACGGAAGGCGGCCATCCGAAAAACCTATTCACCAAACGCCCCTACACCGGCATGAACGTCTGGCTCCTTGCTTCTGTGGGATACGCCCAAAACTACTTTCTGACCTGGAAACAGATTAAGGATGTGGGAGCCAGTGTCAAAAAGGGAGAGCAAGGTATCATGGTGATATTTTGGAAGCATATCCCGCAAGAGCAATCCAAAGACAGCACCGAGCCGTCAAAGGTTAAATCAATCCTTCGGTATTATTATGTCTTTAATATTGCCCAAATTGACAACTTGCCGGAAGCACTGACTATTCAATATCCGCCAGATTCCATTAATCAGCTTAGTACCTGTGATGAAATTATTGAGCGGATGCCCAACTGTCCCATCATCAAGCACAGCAAGCAAAAGGCATACTACAATCCGGTGCAGGACTGCATCAACATGCCCAAGCAGGGATCATTTATCTCCCCAGAAAGCTATTATTGCACTCTATTCCATGAACTGGTTCACAGTACTGGCCATCAATCCCGACTGAACCGCAAAGAGATTGTTGAACCAAATGAGTTCGGTTCAATACCATATAGTATTGAAGAACTGACGGCGGAAATTGGAGCATGTTATTTAAATTCTGTTTCAGGAATTATCAACAAGGAATTTGATAATAGTGTCGCCTATATCCAGGGCTGGATTAAAGCCTTGAAGGATAATAAGCGCATGATTGTGTACGCCAGTGGACAGGCTCAGCGGGCGACTGATTATATTTTGAATGTGCGGTCGTATCGGAAAGGTGGTGAAGTGCTTGTAGAACAAGAAGTAGAGACCCTTTAATAGGGTCTTTTTTGTGCCCATAAACCTGGTTTGTGCCTTTTTAACAGGTTTATTCCTATCCCGATTAGGTTCCTATAGTTTTTGTTTATAATTCTATTAAGTAAGAGTTGCTTGTGTTATTTAATAAACATATATTGCTGTCCTAAGAGGAAGCATGAGCATAGGGAGGAAAGTAAGAGAGCGTCTTGACCAAGTAAAAAATCACGGTTGGCAAGTTTTAGATTTAAGAAATTGTGGGTTAACAGAAATTCCAGAAGAAGTTTTTGCTTACAAGGACATAATATCAATAGATTTAAGTAATGACTTGTTTTGTGAAGAAAAAAACAAAAATCGAATTGAAAATATTCCTGAGGCCATCGCCTCTCTAAAGAAAATTTCAAGAATTAACCTTGAAAATAATTTAGTAAAAACCCTAACAGACCAGTTGGCCAGTCTGACAAACCTTAAATATTTAAATCTCAAAAACAATAGATTAACTGAGCTTTCTGAAAAGATAGCTAATATGTCTTCCTTAAAGGAATTGCATCTGGAGGGAAATCCATTTGAAATGCTCCCGCCGGAAATTTTAGCCAGAGGAATAGAATCCATCAGGAATTTTTACAGGGAGTTGGAGGAAAAGGATTACCTCTATGAGGTTAAACTAATTATTGTGGGAGAAGGAAGGGTTGGAAAAACGTGCTTAACCAAAGCATTAATCGAAGATGATTTTTGTTTGGAAGAGACCGAAAGTACGGAAGGAATAAATATTAATCGTTGGGTGATTAAAAAAGATGAGATAAACGCCATCAATCCTAAAATTCAAAGAGATTTTCAAATTAATATTTGGGATTTTGGCGGTCAGGAAATATATCATTCGACCCATCAATTTTTTCTTACAAAAAGATCAATATACCTTCTTGTCACTGAATCTAGAAAAGAAGACAGTCATGACGACTTTTTTTATTGGCTCAATATTATAAAGTTACTCGGAGACAAAAGCCCTGTCATCATGGTACTGAATAAAAGTGATCAGCCCACTAAAGAATTACCAATAAAAGAATACAAAGACACTTTCAGTAACATTATTGATTTTCAAAAAATTAGTTTAAAGACCGAACACCGAGAAGAATTTGATGAATTTAAAAAAAGGTTAAAGGATTTCGCCTCAAAATTGCCCCATATTGGAAACCCTTTACCGAAAGTGTGGGTCGATATTCGAAGGGAAATTGAAGATTTAAAACTTTCCGGAGTAAACTATATCACCGAAACAGAATATTTAGAGATTTGCAAAAAGCATTATAGAAATGTTAAAAGTGCCCTATTTCTAAGTGAGTATTTTCATGATTTGGGTGTACTATTGCATTTTCAAGATGATATTGAACTTAAAGATATCGTAATTCTTAACCATGAATGGATTACTAGTGGAGTTTATAAGATATTAGATGACAGAATTGTCTTAGAACAAAAGGGCCGTTTTACGAATGACGATATTAAAAGAATATGGTCTAATGACGAATACAAATCTAAAATCAGGGAACTGCTTTCCCTAATGAAAAACCGAAAATTTGATTTATGTTTTGAATTAGGCAATGGAGAATATTTAATTCCCAGATTGTTACCCGTTGATGAGATAGAACATTCCTGGCACCATGATCCTGAAAACCTAAAATTTGAGTTTAGCTATAAGTTTATGCCAAAAGGCATTTTAGCAAGGCTAATTGTAAAATTGAGTCATGATATTGTCGAAAACAAGTATTGGAGATATGGAGTAATATTACAATATGATGGTACAAAGGCGATTATTAAAGAAAAATATTTTGAAAGTAAATTAACTATTGAATTAGTGGGAACTAATAAAAGAGAATTTTTATTTGCAATTAGGAAGGCCATTAAGGAAATACATAATGATTTTAATAGATTAAAAGTCTCTGAAATGATCCCATGCAATTGTGATCATTGTAGCAACGTTGCCCAACCGGCATTTTATGATTACGATTTATTAAAAAGGTATGAATTAAATGATATTGTAGAAATAAGATGCCCTTTAAGTTTGGATATGGTTCCCGTTAAGGAATTAACCAGTGATGTTATTAAGGGTCAATTTTCAAGAGAAAGGTTAATCGTTTGTGAAAACAAAAATGCCGATTTATTATCTGATTGTGGCTTTGAAAATATTTTGTTTTTCCCGGAAAGAGATAGTTCTTCCGTATTTGTTAAGGTCAAAACTAAACCAGAAAATTATGGATTGAGAGATCGTGATTTTTTGACTGATTCAGAAATAGAACGAATTCAGAATAAATATAAAAATTTCCTGATCCTGGAATATTATTGTTTTGAAAACTATTTGTTTCATCCCGATAATATCGAGGAATTAAACTTAGCGAATTTCAATAAATCCGAATATACAGCAGAAATTATTAAACAAAAAAACCTAAATAAAGATAATATAATATCAATCTACAAAAATGCAAGAAATAATTATCAGGAGTTCAAAATTGAATCTGAAAATTTAAGAGACAAAAACAGGGAAAACGACATCATTCACTATTTAAATTCAGATGATATTGAAGTACTTTTAAAATCTTATAGCTTAAAAAGCTATTTTAATAAAACCATCATCAACAAATATAATTTGAAGCCATCGGAATTGTCAAATACAGCGTGGTTTAGATTAAAAATGAACAAGGTGTTTAAGTTTGACTAATTATAATTTAAAAGCATTGGAAGCTTTTACTATGCTTTTGTACTGTGAGAACTTATTCAATGTGTTAACAATCAATTCATGCTTGATTTGGCTTTCCGTTTTAGTTTCCATTTTGACTATTTTTCTCGAACGAACATAACAATATTGCAGCCATGGCAAAAACGGAATTTATGCTTCTTATTTGGATAACTGTCTAGTATGGGCAAAGCCCTTATAGCCGAATCGTTCCCATTAAAATATTTTATTATACAAAGCATTTTGTTACTTTACCCATACAGTTTGAGATTATTTCAAATCTTTAAATAGCTAACAATGACCGAATTTAGATGCGACGGTTATAAATTTTATCACGGGACATCCACCATCTTTCTTGACTCAATAAAGAAAACAGGATTGGGTACGATCAACCCCAATATTGACCTTAAACTCTTGGATGTCCTTAGAGTATTATATACGCAAGTGAAATCAGCAGGGGTGAAAGATCAGCAGTTATCAATATGGGAAGACGCAATAAGAGCAACGGTCGCTCAAACAGATTTAATATACAACAATGGACTGAAATTAAATTTCCGCCATGACGGTATCTACATTTCAGCAAGCCATATGCGGGCTGCCATTTATGCTTTAAATAAATACGGCAGCGAAGTACTCGAGAAATGTATTATGTTGCTGGAAACTCTGGAACGGCATCATGTTGCCGTGGAAATTCCACCGGAGATCGACTTATTTGATGTCAGAAACTATTTGCATGCCGAACCAAAACCAATCATCATAGAAGTGCTCCAAATTGATGATGACGATTTGGATAAGGAAGACGGCAAAACGGCAGCCGAAGCCCTTATCTTTTTGCGCAATATCATACCCACGTTATCAGAAAAAGAAAAATTTGAGTTTCTACAGTTTTGTAACTTCAAAATACTAAAGGCTGTCCCACCGGAAAAGCTGCGATTTTATGCAATGGACTTTGAAGGGCATCCTAAAACGGGAGATTTTAAAATATATTTGAGCAAAATATAATGTATAGTGGATCTCTTTTAAATGCATCTTTTCAAAAACACCTTAAACATTATGGCGGTTAATTCTTTGCTACTTTATGTAAATTACCTTATCAAAAATTAAGTCAATTTTACGTTGATAACTAAAAAATGTAACCCTTTTGTCACGGCCACGCGATTCAAGAAGTTCTTTTAGTACACTTCGATTTCTTTCATTAGTCGGAGATGGGATTTCATCAACAAAAAGCACTTTCGGATTAATTATCGTTGATAAGAATAATGAAAATCGCCATGCCTGATTAACTGATAATTCAAATGGGTTATAATCCAGATTTGGGGGGAGAAAAAAACTATTGTAAGTCACTTGACTAAAGCTTCTGCCTGATAATTTTTCAAATGATCTGATTTCAGCAGTAAGTGAACTGTTTAAAAATTGAAGTTGGTTAATTTGATTGATATAATAGGCTATATGTATTCTTTTTTTTGGAGCAAGTTTAGATAAGGATTGATTGTCAACACTCACCATTCCTTTTTGCGGATTTATGATGCCGCAAATAATTTTTCCAAGTGTTGATTTGCCTGTCCCATTATCGCCGACAACTAAAATTGATTCCCCAGCAGCATAGTCCCCGGAAAAGTTATTTATAACGGGGATATTTTGTTGCAAATATGAAAAACTGACATCTTTAATTTCCAGCATAATAGTTGGTTTCTTTGACTGACAAATCATTTTTTTGATCTGTCAAATTAGCGAACGTTAAATCTGCTTCAAGATTTCGTAAAAAGACATCATTTTTAGGGCAGCCAGCAGGAAATAGAGAAACATCATATTCAAATAAGAATGCCGCAGATATCTTCGTATCAATAACGGATTTTAAAAACGAATCAATGAGGCGGTCTGAAAGTTGCCGGAATGCATCAAAATAAATTTTCCCCTCTGATTTAAGGTTTGTAAATAATGCAAGCGATAAATATTTTTTCCACCCACCTGACAATTGCGATAAATTGTGACCTAAATACTTATTAATTTGCCATCTGCGGATGAATTCGTCCGGATCGTTAATATAGCAATTGCCTTTATTGGATTGCAATACCAATTCTATTTCCTCCAAAACTTTTTCTACATAGCCAGTCCCGTCTATAAATGAAAAACTATGATATACCGTGTACATAAGTGGTTCAATATTCTCACATTTTTGGATAAGAATATCGCTTTCTTTATTTATCCAGTCGGCATCATTAATATGAGGCAAATAAAGTTTAGACATAACGCAGAACTATTAACACGAATAAAACAGCTACCAAAAACCAGAAGCTAACTTTTTGCAAGGGTGAAACTTTGTACAGATTTCTTTTAGGGACATACAAAGTTATGTCTGAATTTAGCATCTGATTATATTCATAACTCTCGACCCCCTCCATAAGAGTAGTAACAATTAAAGGGACCATCCACAAGTAAAGCAATTGCAATCTTTTTAGCATTTTGGTTGTATCATACCCCCTTTCCCATAGCGCATCCATAATGTTTTTATACCTGTGAACGATCAACTCTTTTTTAACGATAACGGGTATAAAAAAGCGAAATAGCCCTTTTTTACTCCACGCTCCCATATCTGTAGATAGCTGAAAAAAATTCAAAGTATATGTTAGAAACAAACTCGGCAATAATAGGAAGGTATATAAGTACAAGGCGGTTTTATGCAGAAGCCATGTGTTCCAAAAAAACTGCCAGCCAAAATGCCGGAACTCTAAGAATGAAAAAAAGAAGGTCAAAAAAAGAAAGGAGGTACAAACAAGAACAAAATAGTCCCTTCTGTTATAAATGAATGATAATATTCCGAAATACACTACAGCGATGAGAATATGAGGGGCAACAGCATAACGCGTTAGTAGCTTGCTAGCTGAGACCAATACATAAAATAATACCACAAAATTCATTAACGTAAGATTAGGGCTTGACTTCTGCATCTCTCAATGTTCTTAGTGCATTCTTTTTGTAGAAAGTTAATGGCAGCGCTTTAGCAATTGATATGCATAGAAGGCAGGTTAATATCCTATCAATCACAGCAAAAATGAGTAAAGAGCATATAACAGCAGCAAAGAGGCTGATACCATGAGCCGCAAAAAAAGCGACGATTACATCGTTACCACTTGAAGTGAACCCATTAAACACGAAATAGGTAATTGGAGCAGAAATAATAGTGCCAACGATACCGTGCAAGACCCCTGCAAAAACACTTCTTAGAAAATTTGAATACATTCGTTTTTTGACAAGAAACTCCGTCAAAAAAACCACCCCTAACATTGCAGGCAAATAAAATGGAATATACGGGGATACAACAAAAAAAGCTACTGCTGCTGTTATTACTGCACATAGACTGCCATATCGCCATCCTAATAAAAGCGTAGTGAGCATAATTCCCAAAACGTCTAAGTAAACGGGTAATTTTAAAAAAGATACGATTGAACCGAGTGCAAGCCCCAGAGCTGCCAGGGATAAGGTGATATATACTTTCTTTAATTCTAATTTTTTCATGTTTTTGTTTTTTAACTGACTATTTATATAATAGGCATTGCTGCATTCCATACTAAATCAAAAGCACGATTACTTTCCTGAACTTCTTTATTGGTGAGGATTTCGTATTTAAAATTGTTTGTTTCGGTTTCCTTATTAATTGAATAAGTCATAAATCCATATTCGATGCCTTTTTTAAAGTCTTGGCCGTCATCGATTGAGTGATAAAACCAAAATTCGTTATGGCTCCCAAGCAGCAGATTGACTAATTCGTCTTGTTTATTAATATATTTAAATTCGATTTTTTTTATGCCAATTCTAAAGTCATCATCTTTTTTCCGGCCATACTCCTGTCGGTATAAATCATACATCTTATCATTACTATATTTTGACACAATTTGAATCAAGGTATCTTCATCCTCGGATAGAAAAATGAACTTTATGGATTTACATGAGGGTAGCCAAACTTGTTTCATATACGATGCGTAATCATTGATTATCGTAGCATCAAGCAAATTTTGAGGGTCAGAAATAATTCCCTTTACCTCTTGGTATTTATGTACTTTAATAAACTCCGGTGCGTTGATGGTGTCAAAACCTAGCTTTAAATCTTTTATACCCTTTATTTTTTCAGTAAGGTCATCAATCTGATCGCTTACACTTTTAAACTTGGCGAGATTATCCAGGTCTTTATTTATCGAATTAATATTGCTTTTTATTAATGGGTTAAATACACAAAGGGTCGCTTCTTCAATTTCTACCAACTGTTTTCTTAAAAAACCTATTTTTTGTTCATCATTCAAAGCCGTTACCTTGCTCTTTAAAAATAAAATAACATTTGTGGCTGCCTGGTCATAATCAAAAGTTGATTCTTGCAAAATATTCGTATCAAGGAATAACTCCACATCTTTGTCAAATTCGATCAAAGCCCGGATTGCATTCGTCACTACATTTTCACTGTCAACAATACTGTTTTTAATATTTGCCTCCCGCCGACTGCGGTTGATGCTTTCTTGTAAAAAGTAACTGTATGAAACAAATAGTGCGAGTTTATCAGCTTGTACATCCTTGAATACAGGAATACTTTTTAAAAGTACTACCAATTCTGGGTCAAGGATTTGGCCACCCGATTCGATGAGTCTGTATTTACTGTCATGGATTTTAAGATAACTAGCTACCCCTGTTGAAGAGATATTAGGGGAACGCATTCTCCGTAATGCAAGCCCCAGAAGTTTTGCAAGGTAATTAGTCATCAACCTAAAATAATTTCTTTAAAAATCATTCAAACTTAACAAAAAAAATTGTTTAATAAAAATTGCATTTGTGTAAATATTTAACATAACTTTGTATAATGTTAGAATATTATATAATCAAATAACGCAAAAACCACCCTGCGCAACCGTCTAAAATGTCGCAGGGTGGTTATAAAGAGTTACATCGTGAAAAAAGAACTCAAGAGGAAGTCTATAATAGTCCGCTCAAAAAGACAAGATAATAGACTAATAAACAATGACTTAATAAAAAGTCAAGTGATACCCTTGTCAAGCTTCCATCCTGATCCCCAGGACAATATTCTAACTCAAAAATCTTACTCTTTTTTCAAAGTAACGCGACAACGCCATTTGGATATAAACCAAGTGCTGCGTGAGTATTTCAACGCAATTGATGACAAACTAACAACATTAAATAATGCCTAAAACCGGTGAGGCAACACCGACAATATGAAGTAAATAGTTTGCACGGTCTGAAACAAAACTGATAAGAAACAGAATAATAAACATTTTAAACACTTACCCCTATGCGGGAATGCTACGACAGCATAGTTTTTATTCAGTAGCGCTAACTAAACAAGATGAAAAAGCTCTTATTAACAATCGGAAGTCCTGATTATGACTTAAAAGCTAATCAAAATGCCGAATCGGTTATACCAACTGGAACCTGGCAAGCGCCAGAGGAAGAAGAAATTCCCAAAGGAGGGTGGCGTGGCGGCGAAAGTTTACCCCCAGGAGGGTGGCGTACTAACGCCACCCTCGAATCAAAAAACCTTCCAATACAGCCAGAGCAAAAACCCAATTCTGACGTTTTTATGGAGGGGTATCGTAAAGGAGCGTTAAATAAAACGCAAGGTCATCCTCCACTTTCATTAGAACGGACAGGATTTATTTCCTTCTTAAATTATACTGGAGACGCTGCAATTTCAGCTTTTGAAGGCTATGAAAAAGGATATCATGCCGGCCTTAATCAAATACCAACCGGAAGATGGTGTTCCCATTTTTCCGAGATGCTCCCAAA
>Ga0206864_1184_pt1 | contig 18780 bp, 17 predicted proteins | sample Alteio_BWOrgCont_42_FD_152632 | JGI IMG/M metagenome (GOLD analysis project Ga0206864, IMG submission 152632) | Enriched cells from forest soil in Barre Woods Harvard Forest LTER site, Petersham, Massachusetts, United States -... | ecosystem: Environmental > Terrestrial > Soil > Temperate forest >...
ATTCCGTGACGGATATGCCGCGGGCGCGGGAGTTTTATGAGAAAACCCTCGGCTTCAAACCGGCCAAGGTCTTTGGCGACGACAAAAAGGCCTGGATTGAATACGAAACCGGCCCGCACACGCTCGCCATCACCAATATGGCTGACGACTGGAAACCGTCCTCCGAAGGCGCGGCCGTGGCTTTTGAAGTGGCGGACTTCGACGCGGCCATCAAGGAACTGAAGGCGAAAAACGTCAAATTCGCCATTGAGCCGACGGACACGCCCGTCTGCCGTATGGCCATCATCTGCGACCCCGACGGCAGCAAAATCTGCCTCCATCAGCGCAAACCGGTGAAGCTGCCGAAAGTTGGTTGAGCTACGGTAAGGTAGGGACGCCTCTCCGAGGCGTCCGCGGACGGCCCGGAGGTCCGTCCCTACCTCTATTGCCAATTCTTAGTTGAGTGTTGGGCGTTGAACGTTGAATGTTGGCTGTTTCCGCTTCCCATGGCCACGCCTGCTCATTCGCACTACGACGCCGTCATCATCGGCGCGGGGATGTCGGGCCTCGCCGCAGGCATCCGGCTGGCGCTATTTGAGAAAAAGGTGGTCATCCTCGAACGGCACAACGCCGCCGGCGGGTTGAACAGTTTTTATTTCAAGGACGGGCGCAAACACGACGTCGGCCTGCACGCGATGACGAACTTTGTACCGCCCGGCCCGCGCGCGAAGGGCGCGCCGCTGACCAAGGTTTTCCGCCAGCTGCGCCTGAAGCGCGAGGACTTTGACCTCGCGGAGCAAAACGGCTCGCGCATCGCCTGGCCGGGCGCAAGCCTGCGCTTCACCAACGATTTCGCCGTGCTCGAAAGCGAGGTCGCCCGCGCGTTCCCGCGAGAAATTGACGGCTTCCGCCGGCTTGACGCCGCGGTGCGCGCCGCCGCGGCCGAATCCGTCGCGCTCGACACCGCACCGCGCTCCGCCCGCGCCGTCCTCGGCGAATACGTGCGCGACGCCGTGCTGGCGGACATGCTGCTGCTACCGCTGATGTATTACGGCAGCGCACAGGAGCACGACATGGAGTGGCCGCAGTTTTGCATCATGTGGCAGGCGCTGTACCACGAAGGCTTTGCGCGACCGTTCGAGGGCGTGCGCAAGGTCATCCACGCGCTGACGACGAAGTACCGCGAACTCGGCGGCGAGCGCTGCATGAAGTGTGGCGTGGAAAAACTCCGCGTGCGCGACGGCGGTGTACGCGAGATTGTCCTCGATGGCGGCAAAGTCATCACCGCGGACAAAATCATTTCCAGCGCCGGCCTGGTCGAAACCCTGCGCCTGTGCGACGACCAGCCGGCGGAAATAGAAAGGAAATCCATCGGGCGGCTCTCGTTTGTCGAGACCATTGCCATGCTCGACCAGCAGCCGCACGCCCTGGGCTGGGACGACACGATTATTTTCTTCAACGACGCCGAGCGCCTGCATTACGCGCGGCCGGAGGAATTGGTGGACCCGCGCAGCGGCGTGATTTGCTGCCCAAATAATTACCAATACAGCGGCGGACGGCAGTTGCCCGAGGGCATTTTGCGCGTGACGGCGCAGGCGAACTTCGACCGCTGGATGGCACTCGCGCCTGATACGACGGCTTACACCGCGGAAAAAAAAGAATGGTTCGCGCGCCTGCAGGCCGAGGCATTGAAGTTTTTGCCCGGCGACCATCCATTGCTGACGCTGGAGCGGCACACCCTCGCCACCGACATGTTTACGCCGCGCACGGTGCTGCATTTCACCGGGCACCTCGACGGGGCGATTTACGGCTCAAAACGCAAAGTGCGCGACGGGCGCACGCATCTGGCAAATCTTTTCCTCTGCGGCACGGACCAGGGGTTTCTCGGCATCACCGGCGCAATGCTCAGCGGCATCACCATGGCAAACGTCCATATCCTCGGCGCGGGCGGGCGGGATTAAGGCTTCGTATTCGCCCGCAAATATTCGAGCACGCGCAGCACCGCCGGATCATTCGGGCCGAGGTTCGCGCGGATGACAAAGAGCGCGCGGACGGCGGTCACGTAAGGAATTTCTTTTCCGGTTTCGTTTTTGTAGAGATGGCGTGCGTAGCGCACGGCGCGGTCAATCAACTTTAGGTTACTGGCGCGCACATAGGTCATCAAATTCCCCCGGCAGCGCCCGAGCCGCGCCATCACGGCGGTTGAATGCGCGTTGAGCAGCATTTTTAAATAGAGGTGCGCGGTGAGCAATCCCCCCGGCGGCAAGGCGGTGGTGAGGACCGTGTTTCTGACAGCCAGACGCAGGGCGGCGGCTTCGATTTCCACCTGCGCGATGTATTGGACCGGCGACCGCGTGCGCTGGATGCGCTGCTCGAGCACGTGGTCGGAAAAATCGTAGCCCTCCAGCCAGGCGCGGGACGTGAGCTTTTCCAATCCCGGCCATTCGAGCGTGCGCGGTTCCCGTAATAAAAATTTTTGCCAGGCGGTGGCGGCATCCCGCGCGCCGGGCAGGTGCAGGTAGGTGAGACTGGCGGGCTGCTCTGGAGCAAAGGTGTTTTCAAACGCCGCGAGGCTGAAAGTCGGCGAGCGCTCGGTGGTGTCGGTCAAAGTCGTCAGGCCGGCGCTGCGCGTACGATAAAGGATGTAGGCGCCCTTTTGGTAAATTTCCGCCTCTTCGGCCGTGAGCGGCGCGAGCCGGGCATAGTCCGCCGAGCGGGTGAATGCCAAAAATTCCTTCATTAACGGCGCAATCTTGGCCGGGTCGCGGTGATATTCCAGCGCGAGGCCCACGGCGGCGAGGAGCACCGTGCTCGCCTGCAGGCGCGTGCTGCCGGCGAGCGCCATCGGGCCGACGTGGAGGTTGAGCTTGTGGATGCGAACGTCATCCAGCACGCGGCGCGAACGCTCAGCCACGGTGCGGAGTTGGGCATCCGGGTTGCAATAAAGGAACCAGGGAGGATTTTTTGAAACAGCCGCCGCGCGTTCCGCCGCGCCGATGACCCAGGGCGTTTCGCCGCCCTCGGTCGAAGCGATAAGCAAGTCGCCGTCGGCAAAGCCCAGCTCGTCGAGCTGCCGCGCGCCGTATTCGGGAAAGTCTTCGAAATTTTCAATCGAGCGGATGAGTGCGGCGTCGCCCCCAGCCATGAAACCGATGACGCGCCCCGCCAAATCCTTGGGCAACATCCCGGCGCGGCCCAGCCATTCGGCCGCGAGCGAGAGCCGGCCCGTCGCGCCACAACCGCAAAGAAACACGCGCTTCCCGGCAGTGAAAGTTTTGTTAACCGCCCCGGCCAAATCCGCCACCCCGCCAATTTTCTGCTGAAATTGTTCCAAGGCCGCGACATCCACCGCCTGCAACACACGCAAAGCCGCGGGCAAATCGTTCTGCGCCTGTTCGGACAAATTGGCCGTCAGGGAGTGAAAGCTCTCGGTATCGAGCGCGCCGAGTTGGTATTGCGCAGACAGGGCGAGGAATTCGGCGGCGGTGTCGGCCGTGGGCATGGGGAAAATTAAGCAGTAAAAATGAAGAATTAAGAAGTAAAATAAGCGCAAAGCAAAAACGGCACGGACACCCGGTTAATTTGCCGTGCCAATCCGCGCCATTCCGGGTTTCTCATTTGACTCGGGAGGGGCTGGACAATGATGATAAAATGAATCCATGGACACCGCCCAGGAGTTGGTTGAGGCCGCGCTCGAGCTCGCCGCGCGGACGGCGAAGCTCAAGTTCGAGCCACCGGTCGAATACGTTTACCGCCCGCTGGAGTACGCGTGGCGGCCGCACGAGGCGTACCTGCGCCGGCATGGCCGGGGCGAAAAGCGGGTGGTGTTTCTTGGCATGAACCCGGGGCCATTCGGGATGGCACAGACGGGTGTGCCGTTTGGCGAGGTGAAGGCGGTGCGCGACTGGGTGGGCGTGCAAGCGCCGGTGGACCATCCGCCGCGCGAGCACCCGAAGCGCCCGGTACTGGGCTTTGCCTGCAAGCGCTCGGAAGTGAGCGGCAAACGGCTGTGGGGCTGGTTCGCGCAACGTTTTGGCACGGCAGAGAAGTTTTTCCAGGACCATTTTGTGGTGAATTATTGCCCGCTGCTTTTTTTGAGTGAAAGCGGCAGCAACCTGACCCCTGATAAATTCAAGGGTGACGCAGCGGATGCGCTCTTTGCCGCGTGCGACACCCATCTGCGACGCGTGGTGGCGGACATGCGCGCGGAGTGGCTCGTCGGCGTCGGGGCGTTTGCGGAGGCGCGGGCGCGGCAGGCGCTGCTCGGCCACGGCGTGGCGATTGCCCGGATCCCCCACCCCAGCCCGGCCAACCCCCAGGCGAATAAGGACTGGCCGGGCGCAGCCACGAAGGCCATGCTCGCGCAAGGCGTGTGGCAGTAGCCCATTCAGCCTGCCATCATGAGCAATAATTCCCGGGCGCCCGTTTCCAATTACCGCGAAGGCCTCGCGGTGATGTGGTTGAGCCTCGCAGTCAATATCGCGCTGGCGGGGGTGAAAATGCTGGTGGGCGTCTGGGCGCGCTCGCAGGCGCTGGTGGCGGACGGCCTGCACAGCCTCGCCGACCTCGTGGGCGACATCGCCGCGCTGCTGGGTTTGAAAATCGCCGACAAGCCCGGGGATGAAAACCACCCCTACGGCCACCACAAGTTCGCCAGCCTGTCGTCGTTGTTCGTCGCCGTCATGCTGTTGGGTTTTTGTGCGTTGTTGATTTGGAATTCGGTGCACAAACTCTCGGAGCACGCGATGGAAGTTCCCGGCCTGGCGGCGTTGTGGGTCGCACTGGTGGCGCTGGTGGCCAAGGAAATTTTCTACCGTTATGCCGCACAACAGGCACGGCGATTGAAATTACGCGTCCTGGCGGTGAGCGCACTCGACCACCGGGCTGACGCACTGGCGTCGCTCCTGGCGGTGGGGGCGATTGGCGGGGCGCGGCTGGGCGGCCCGAGTTGGGCATTTCTCGACAAAATGGCCGGGCTGGTCCTGGGCGGCTACCTGGCGTCATTCGGCGTGAAGATTTTGTGGCAGTCCTGCGCCGACCTGCTCGACACCGCGCCCGGGCCGGAAATGATCAACGACCTGCGCGAACATATCCTCGCGGTGCCGGGCGCCGTGGCGTACCACCAGTTCCGCACGCGGCGCGTGGGGGATTTATATGAAGTGGACTTGCATTTGCAGGTGGCCCCACAGTTGACGGTCGAGGCGGGCCACGAAATCGCCAGCCAGGTCAAGAAGGCCATCCTGGAAAAGCACCCAGAGGTTTTTGAAGTGCTCGTGCACCTGGAGCCGGCCTCCGCGCAGCATTTGAAGGGCGCCGGCGTGCATGACAGCAAAATAACGGAGTAATTCTTGCGGGAAGGGCATTTCCTTCTTGCCCTTGCGGACGGCGCGAAAAGACTGGCGGGGCATGGAAAAACGCGCCCTGCTCTCCGTCAGCGACAAAACCGGCCTGGCCGACTTCGCCCGCGCTCTGGCGGGCCGCGGCTACCAGCTCCTCTCGACCGGCGGCACGGCCAAATTGCTGCGCGACGCGGGCTTGAAGGTCACGGACGTGAGCGAATACACGGGCTTCCCCGAAATGATGGAAGGCCGGCTCAAGACGCTGCATCCAAAAATCCACGGTGGCCTGCTCTGCCGGCGCGACAACGCGGACCACCTCGCGCAGGCCAAGGCCCACAATATCGGGATGATTGATTTGGTTGTGGTGAACCTTTACCCATTCGAGCAGACGGTCGCGAAGCCGCACTGCACATTGGCCGAAGCCATCGAGAACATCGACATCGGCGGGCCTTCGATGCTCCGCAGCGCGGCCAAGAACCACGCGGCCGTCACGGTCGTCTGCGACCCGGCGGACTACCCGCGCGTGCTGGCGGCGTTGGACGATGAGGCAAAGCTCGAACCACTGCGGCGTGAATTGGCCCTTAAAGTCTTCAAACGCACGGGCGCGTACGACACCGCCATCGCCGCCTACCTCGCGGCCCAGCAGGCGACCGCACCCGACCTCGACGCCCTCGCGGGTTTCCCGGAAAAATTCACACAGACGCTGTCCAAGGCGCAGAACCTCCGCTACGGTGAAAACCCGCACCAGCATGCCGCGCTTTACGGCTCCTTCGGCGAATGCTTTGAGCAACTGCAGGGCAAGGAGCTTTCGTATAACAATATTTTGGACATCACTTCGGCGGCGTACCTCATCGGCGAATTTGAGAAGCCCACCGTCGCCATCCTCAAGCACACGAACCCGTGCGGTGTGGCGAGCGCGATGAATTTGCTTGAGGCCTGGGAGCAAGCCTATGCGACCGACCGGCAGGCGCCCTACGGCGGCATCATCGTCGTCAACCGCACCGTGGACGAACCGCTGGCCAAGGCCATCGCGGAAATTTTCAGCGAAGTCATCATCGCGCCGGGTTTCGACGACGCCGCGCGCGCGGTTTTCGCGAAAAAGAAAAACCTGCGCCTCATGGTCGCGAAGGCCAACCTGCGAGCGGAGACGCTCCTGGAAGTGCGCAGTGTCATTGGAGGAATTTTAATCCAGGACCGCGACCACAAACCCATCAGCCCGTCGTCATGGAAAGTCGTGACGAAGCGCGCACCGACGGAGCAGGAATGGGCCGCGCTGCAATTCGGCTGGCGCGTGGTCCGGCACATAAAATCGAACGCCATCGTCTACGCGGCGGCGGAACGCACGCTCGGTGTCGGCGCGGGGCAGATGTCGCGGGTCGACTCGTCGAAAATCGCCGTGTGGAAAGCGGGCGAGGCGGGCCTGTCGCTCAAAGGCTCGATTGTCGCCTCGGATGCGTTTTTTCCGTTTCCCGATGGTTTGGTCGCAGCAGCCCAAGCCGGCGCGACGGCAGCGGTACAACCTGGCGGCTCAGTGAAAGATGCGGATGTCATCGCCGCCGCCGACGCCCACAACCTCGCCATGGTTTTCACTGGCGTGAGGCATTTTAAGCATTAAACTTTTCGTCATGCAGCGCGGGATAAAGCGACACATGCTCGGCGCGGCCTGGCTGCTGGCCTCGGCTGGTTTTGTATTCGCCGCAGAGACCCCCACTCCACCAGTTTTTCCCGGCAAGGCCGGCACGTTTGTGGACGAAAAAATCACGGTGGAGAAAACAGAGCGCGAATACCGGCTCGAAGTGCCGGTCACGGTGGACTTGAGCAAACCTTCCCCCATCGTCTTTGCCTTCCACGGCATGGGTGAGGACAACAAGGACCACTACGCGGCCATTTCCGGTCTCCCTGAATTGGCAGCGGAACATAAATTCATCCTGGTGTTCCCCGCGGCGACGGCGGAAACAGTGCAGGGTCAGGCGGTGAAAACCTGGGCGATGACCCCCGAAGGCGCAGTGGCCGACGTGCATTTTTTTGACGCGCTGCTGGCGAAACTCCGCGCCCAATACCGCCTCGACCCCGATGCTATTTACATCACCGGGATGTCCAACGGCGCGTATTTTGCGCACCTCCTCGGGCGCGTGCGGCCGGAAATCATCGCGGCGGTCGCCGCGCATTCCGGCGAGCTGGGTGAGTTTAACTGGGGCGAAATCATCACCGCGCGCAAATTCCCGGTGATGATCATCCACGGCGACGCGGACAAGATATTCGACATCTCCCTGGCCCAGCGCGCACGGCAAGTTTACCAATCCGCGGGCCATCCGGTCACCTATGTCGAAATTCCCGGCTGGGGCCATGAATGGGACAAGCGGGTGGATGAGCAGATTTGGAACTTCTTCAACACCCACCGCCTGCATTCGCCGCCGCCGGTCAAACCCGCGGCCGACCCGGCAGCGGCGAAATCTTCCGTGCGATAAGAGATTGATTCCTTCCGCGTTTATCCAAAGACTGCCGCTCCTCGCCCTTGCTTGCCCGCCGAGGAGGCTCCCATGCACCGACCCGCCCTGGAACATTTACGCGGCGACCCCGTCATGGCGCGGCTCATCGAAGAGATTGGCCCGCCGACCCTGGGGGCGGCCCGCCAGCCCACCTTCCAGTCCATTGCCCGCGCCATTATCTATCAGCAGCTGAGCGGCAAGGCGGCCGAAACGATTTTGCAGCGATTTGTGACGCTGTTTGGAAAACGCAGCGGCGGGTTTCCCGAATCGGAGGAAGTCCTGTCCATGCCCCCGCGCCAGCTGCGCCGCGCCGGCCTGTCCGCCGCAAAGGCCCGGGCGATATCCGACCTGGCCCGGCGCACGCGCGACGGCCTCGTCCCCACCCTCAAACAATGCGACGAACTCAGCGACGCCCAGTTGCTGGATGTTTTCACCTCCATCAAGGGCGTCGGCCCATGGACGGTGGAGATGCTGCTCATTTTCAACCTCGGGCGGCCCGACGTGCTGCCCCACCGCGACCTGGGCGTGCGCCGCGGCTTCCAAGTCGCGCACAAGCTGCGCAAACTGCCCGCGCCGGAACGCGTGGCCCGCGAGGGCAAAAAATGGGCGCCGCATCGCACGCTGGCCGCCTGGTACCTCTGGCGCGCGGCGGATGGCGCCAAGGAAAAGCAAAAGGCAAAACCCAAACGTAAAAAATAGGCAACAAACCGCGACCGGGCGGTTTTTTGGCTGGTGTTCGCCGGCCACATTTCCAAACTTAAATTTTTTCCAATCCAAAATATATTCCCATGAGCAAAAACATTCTCGGCTGGGTGGATATTCCCGTCGCCAATCTAAAACGCGCGATCAAGTTTTACTCCGCCGTCCTCGGCGCCAAGGTCACGCATCGAAAAATGGCGGGCTTTGAGTTCGGCCTGCTGCCGTATTATCAGAGCAAAGTTTCCGGCTGCCTAGTGAAAATAAAGGACAATAAACCCTCCAAAAACGGCCCGATGATCTACCTCAGCGTCGGCCCGCATCACGACCGGGCGGAAAAGGCCGTGCTCAAAAATCGCGGAAAGATTTTGCTGAAAAAACACCAAATCGGCCCCCACGGTTTCCGCTCCGTCATTCTGGACAGCGAAGGCAATCGCATTGCGCTGCATTCGGACAAAGGTTGAGGCGGAGCGGGCCTGCCCGGGTGACGTCGATGCGGAACGATAAATTGTATCCGTGACATCCAGGTCATCCGTCGTTTTTCTTGTCGGCATGACCTGGACCCCCGTTTTGACGGCTTTTTCCGCGCTGCTGGCGGCACAAGTGGCGGCAGACACCTGGCTGGATGTGCTCAACCGCTGCCACGTCCGCACCCACGCCGACAAACCTCCCGAGGGCTTGCGGGACGTGATGGACGCCGAAACTTATCAACGCTCGGTCCAATACACGCTCGCGAAAAATTCCTTTGGCCAGTGGGAAAGCGGGTATGACGCCCTCTGGCAATTCGCCTGGCTGGGGCTGGGACTTTTGCCACCCTTGTATCACTGGCTCGCGGGAATTTTGGGTAACTCCCTGTGGGGTCAGGCGGCAACACTGTGTGTACTGGGCATCATCATGGCTGTGCCGGGCCTGCCGTGGAGCTGGGCCGCGCAATTCCGGCTCGAAGCGCGCTTCGGCTTCAACAAAAGCACGCCAAAAATTTGGGTGACGGATTTATTCAAGGGCATGGCGGTGGGCCTGGTGCTGGGCTATCCCCTGCTCTGCCTGGTGTTGTGGTTTTTTCGCCGGCAGCCGGTGTGGTGGTGGCTGTGGGCGTGGGCGGCGTTGCTGGCTTTCCAGCTGGTGATGGTTGCGCTCGCACCGCGCCTCATCATGCCGTTGTTTAACAAACTGACACCGATGCCCGAGGGCGAATTGCGCGCCACCTTGCTTGCTCTCGCCGAACGGACGGGTTTTCGCTGTGCGGCGATTGACGTGATGGATGGCAGCAAACGCTCGACGCACTCGAACGCGTTCTTCACCGGCTTCGGGCGTTTCCGCCGCATTGTGCTTTTCGACACGCTCATCGCGCAGCTCGCGCCGCGCGAAGTCGAAGCGGTGCTCGCGCACGAAATCGGCCATTACCGCCGCGGGCATGTGCCGAAGATGCTCGCGCTCTCGGCCTTTTCCTCACTGGCGGGCTTGTGGCTGGTGGCCTGGCTGGCCGGCCAAAAATGGTTTTATGAGGGCTTTCGGTTTTCCCCGGATGACGGCATGCCCGCGGTGCTCTTACTCTTTGCACTCGTGGCGCCACTGGTAACGTTCTGGGCGCATCCCCTGGGTAACTGGTGGTCGCGCCGCCATGAGTATGAAGCCGACGCCTTCGCGCGCACGGCGATGGGCGAGGCCGCGCCACTGGTTTCCGCGCTGCGCAAATTGCATGAAAAAAACCTCGGCAACCTGACGCCGCACCCCGCGTATTCATTTTTCCATTATTCGCATCCGACTCTCATTGAGCGCGAGGCCGCGTTGCGGGCACCGGCCGCTTCCATTCTTGCATGAGTGATTTTAAATCCAGTGCCGGGCGGCGAATTGGCGCGGTCATTCTGCTCGCGTTGTTGAGCTCGTGCCGCAAAAGCGCGCCGGCGACCATGGAAACTGCCGCCGCGCCACCGCCCGGTTCTGTCGTCACCCTTCGCCTGGCGACCTACAATGTCCGCAATTACAACTCGATTGACCGCCACATCGGGGGAGAATTCAAGCCTCACTGGCCGAAACCGGAAGCGGAAAAAACCGCCCTGCGCGCCGTCATCTGTGCGGCGCATCCCGACATCCTTGCCATCGAGGAAATGGGCGCAGAGGGCGAACTGGAAGAACTGCGCCGCGACCTCGCCAACGAAGGCCTGACCTACTCTTATTCCACGCTGGTCAAAGGCCCCGACCCCGACCGCCACGTTGCCGTGCTCTCGCGTGTGCCACTGACGGCGGTCCACCCACGTGAAACCATTCCGTTCAAATACAATAGCGCTGAAGACACGGTGAAACGCGGCCTGCTCGAGGTGGACCTCGTCACCAACGGCCAACCCTGGGCGCTTTACATCGTCCACTTGAAAAGTCGGATTACTGAAACTACCGATGACCCGCGCAGCGCCACCGAGCGCGAGGGTGAGGCCCGCGCCGTGCGCGACATCGTGCGCAAGGAGCAGTCCCTTCCCGGCACAGCCCTGGTTGCCGTCGTCGGCGATTTCAATGACGCCCGCGATTCGCCGCCACTCAAACGCTTCACCGAACTCGACGGCAAGCCGCTCCTGGAAATTGCGCCGGATGCCGATTCACGCGGCGAGACGTGGACCTCGGCTTATGGACGGGCGGATGAATTTGACCGCTCCGACTACATTCTGCTTTCACCCGCACTCGCCGTGCTCGAAAAAAATAAAGGCGGCATTGCGGACCTGCCCGCGGCGTTATCGGCCAGCGACCACCGGCTCGTCTGGGCGGACTTGTCGTTTCCGGCAAAGTGATTTTTTATTTTTTGCCCAACTGGATCCTGGCTGCGGCCGCCGCGCCGATGATGCCGGCGTTGTTGCCCAGGGCCGCCAGCGCCGTGGCGCAGGGCACGGTCAGCAACGGCATGAATTTGTCGCCCTTTTTCGTGGCCCCACCGCCGATAATGATCAACTCCGGCCAGAAAATCCGGTGCAGGTACTTGAGATATCGGTCAAACTGCTTCGCCCAGGCTTTCCACGAGAGGTCGCGCTCCTGTCGCGCACGCTCCGACACGATTTCCTCCGCATCGCAAATTTTCCCCGTGTGCTTGTCCTTCATCTTCAGGTGGCCGAGTTCCGTGCTCGGGATGAGCATGCCGTTGTAAAAGAATCCGCAACCAATTCCCGTGCCCACGGTGATGACCAGCACCACTCCGCGCCGGCCTTTGCCCGCGCCGTAAGTCATTTCAGCCACGCCCGCTGCATCCGCGTCGTTGGTAACATGCGCCGGGCAACCGGTGCGCTCCTGCGCCAGCCGGGCAAAATCGACCCCAATCAGCGTTTCATCCAGATTTGCGGCCAACATCACCCGACTCTGTTGGATGACACCGGGGAAACCGCAGCCCAGCGGCCCCTCCCACTGAAAATGCTTGGTGATGGCGCTGAGGACATCGCCTATCGCCGCGGGGGTTGCCGGCTGTGGGGTTTCGATCCTCACGCGTTCGCCAACGAGCGCACCTTTGGCCAGATCAACAATTCCGCCCTTAATTCCAGTTCCACCAATGTCTATGCCCAACAACAAGTTATGGTTATTCTTTGTTTTTGACATAACGCTGGTTTGTTATGCTAGGGTGGCGAGTTAACAAAAGATGGCGGCCGTGACCAAACAAGATTAGGTTTTTTCGACTGGATTAATGCCATAAAAAACATAATTTGGCCAAAAGCGATGCTGAAAACCGCTTCAACGCATTTAGGAGCCTCCTGCGGCCTGTTTTTGCCCCTGTTTTTTATAAAAAAAGCCTGAAAATCAGCTTGCGTGGGACTTGTTGGAATGGTAGAAATTAATCAGGTTGAAGGAATCCCCCTTTCAACCGTTTGGCTCATCGTTAAAATTTATGACCATGAAACATCTCAAGATTTATCTCCTTACCCTTTTTTCGCTCGCGCTGGCACCCAGTGTCCACGCCGCGCTGGCTCCGGGCAAGGTGCAGGCCCTCCTCGTGGTGGGTGACGTACAAATTGTGGACAGCACCGGCAACCGTTCGCCCTTGACCAAAGGCCAAACCTTTGAAGAAGGCAAAACCATCGTCGCCGGCCCCGCCAGCGGCGCAACCTTGGTCTTTTCCAACGGAGCGACCATCCGCGTAAAGGAAAACGGCCAGATCAAGCTGGATAAGTTCGAGCAAGCGCCGTTTGACGAAAACAAAGAAGGCACCTTCCTGCGCCTCACGCGCGATCCCAGCCAGTCCATCACTGAGTTGGACTTGCGCAATGGCACCCTGCAGGGCGAAGTCAAGGAGTTGAACAAAGCCCAAAATTCCTCCTTCACCGTGAAGACCCCGGCCGGTTCCGCCGGTATTCGCGGCACCGTCGTATCCATCACCGTTACCCGTGATGCTTCGGGCAACGTCACCGGCGTCACGGCCACTTGTGTGACTGGCAATATCGCCTTCACTCCGGCTGCCGGCTCTCCGACGACCATCGCTGGCGGCGGCGGCACTACACAGACCATTTCCAATTCCAACGTCAGCGTCGGCAGCGGCGGCGCACTGCAGATTTCGCTGACCACGAACGCCAGTGGCCAGGTTACGGGCGCCAGTGTCACGGGCGCCGGTGCGACCACGGCCCAGTCCCAAGCGGCCCTTGCCGATTTGTTCACGGCCATCAATACCATGCGTTCGGCGCAGAATTTGCCGCCCGTCACCCCGCCGACCGTTACACCCACCACCGGATCGGTGACCGTGAATGGCACCGCTGTCCCACAGGTTACTTTGACCACGACTGAGCCGTCGACAGCGACGCTGACCACCATCGTACCTCCGTCGCCACCGGTAAATACTGCTGTGGCCGGCACAGGCGGCACGGGCGGCGCTGCTGGCTCTGGTGCTGCTTCAGGTTCTGGATCGGCCGGCACTGGCTCGGGCGCATCCACCGGTAGCGGTGCAGCCACGTCAGCCCCCCCTGACACTGGAAGCGCCCCCCCCAACCCGAACACCAATCCGTCGGTTACAGTCACACCGGGCTGATGCCGTGGAATTGAACCTCCCGGGACGCCAGTCCCGTTTACAAACCCCGGCCCGCTACCGCGCGCCGGGGTTTGTTTTTTAATCGTGGATGCACGGCCGGCTTGCATTCCCGTAGGCAAATTTGCCGGGCGGTTTCCGCGGCCGCAAACCCACGGCTATTTTCGCCTGGCCGCTGCGAACCCCGATACTCGGCAATCCATTCGGTCGGTCTAAGCATCAACCGCGGTTTATTCCTTCGCCGACTTCGCCCCATTGCGTCCGCCACCGCCTTTATGAATCGCATACTTGCCCGGGCCGGTAAAAAGCAACGCCAGGAACGCGAGGCAGAAAGTCAGCGGTGAATCAATTTTCCCAACAAAACCGGCAAAGTCGCCATAAGAGGAAAATGTCGGGCCGGTGCCCCACAGGAAAACCGTGGCCACAATCATGTTAAAAAACAGCAGGAGGGCGGCCGGGCGGAAAAATATGCCGAGAAAAATACACAGGCCACCAAGCATTTCCGTCAGTGCGGCCAGCAAACCCCAGAACAGCGGGGCAAAAGTGATGCCGAACTTGGCCATGGCCCCGCCGATGCCGGTGAGCATCTGTTCGCCGCCCAGGAGTTTCTGCACGCCAAAAACAAAAATGATGCCCCCGAAGGTCACCCGCAGCACGAGCAGGCCGAGGTCGGGACGGTTCAGTTTTTGCTCGAAGTAGGCGTAAAGGCTCATGAGAAGAGTGGTTGGGGTTATCGGAGAGAATTATCCGGGCTTCCCGACGATTGGCCAGCAGAATTTTGGCGCAGGACTTCAAGGATGGCTGGCGGGGTCTTAGATTGCCACCGCCCCGGCCACCCGCCATGGTGGCCTCGTTGTTCCGTCCCGGAAAATTACCCTTCTCCAACCCCTCAATACCATGAAAACAAAAATTGAATTGGATCTCAAAAGCCTCGTTCTCGGCGCGGCCGCCGCCGCCGTTGTCATCTTCGGTGCCGGCGCTGCATCGGGCAGCTCAGATCACGGCCCTTACCAACTGCGCATTGGCCTCAACGGGACGACCGCCCTCGTCAACACCCAAACCGGGCAGGTCTGGACGGCCGTCATCCGCGAGAGTGACGGCCAGGCTATTGGCCTCAGCGGTTTTATCCAGGCCAAGGAACATTAAGCCACCCAAGCCAGTTGAAATGGATTTAACATCCGGTGGCGCAGGCCGATAAAAATTCCGTGGAAACGACGATGGCCGAACATCCCCGACCGGCGGGCACTGCCGGGCTCCTGCTGGCGTTTGCGCTGGTGGTGGCCACGGTGTTGCTGGTGCTCGCCCTGGCCTCGGTTGAGTTTCAGCCCACGCTCAACAGCGATTATTTGCTCGCGCACGTCTTTGCCCACGGACTGGGCGACCCTGTGCACCCCGTGTCGGGCTGGAAATTCGGCTCCACGGCGTTTTGGTTTCCCGATTATGTGATTTACCTGCCGTTGTATGAGCTCTGTGGAAATTCCGGCTGGAGTTACCCGCTCTACGCGGTGGTCATTTTTCTCCTTCTCGGCGCGACGATGGCCTGGAGCCTCGCGGCGGCGGGCGTGCAAAAGACCTGGGCGGCTATCGCCGGGTTTCTTGCGCTCGATGTGATTCTGCTCGGCCAGTTCATTCCCGGGCACGCGCCCTGGTTGTGGGAGCTGGGCATCCCGGCCTACCACGGCGGAAACCTGGTTAACGGTTTTGCCCTGCTCGCCATCACGCTAACCGTTGTCCGCAATGGACAATGGAGCCGCGGGTATTCGATCAGCGTGGTGGCATGGATGACGCTGGGCCTCGTCTCCAATGCCTTGCTGCTCTTTCATTGGATGGTTCCGCTCGCGTTCGCGCTGGGCTGGCAATCCCGGCGGACACCGGCTTTGCGGGCCGTGTCGGCGGGGTTTATGCGCCGGGCCGCCTTGGCCCTCGGCCTGGCGTTAAGCCTGCAAGCAGTATTCGCAGCCACCGGGTGGTTTCTTTTCTACCGGCTCTTTCGCGAATGGCCGCTGCCCACGCTGGTCTGGGGGTCGCTCACCCAATTTTTCACCGATTTTTTTGCCCATGGTCTTTTCCGCAGCCAATGGCTGTTTTGGACGCTGGCCGCCGCGGCCGCTCTCGTGGCCGCCCATGGTCTGCGCACACGAAAAGAAAATCCCCCGAACGCCGCCACCCAAGTTGCCTTCACGGCGGTGCTCGGCGGGCTGGCCCTGGCCTGGGCCACGCCGATAGCGGCGATTTATTGGCATGATGCCACCAGTTTTCGCTACCTGCTCAACTGGCTCGTTGCGCCAGCCTGGTTGCTGACGCTGTGGCTGTGCGCAAAGCCATCACGCACACGCTGGCTGGCGATTGCGACACCGGCGATGGTTCTGCTGGGGGCGGTGCTGGCGATTCCGCGCATTGAAGCCGCGAAACTGGTTTTCCCGAATTCGCCGGAAGCGCTCGCCCTGCGTGACTATTGCGCCCAACGCGGCTTGCGCGAAGGATTGGCCGATTACTGGACGGGGCATTCGTTGAATGTGGCCTGGGATTTTAATGGCCCGAGTCTGAGCAATGTCCGCGACAAGGACTTCGCCTACTTCTGGGGCAACAATGTTTTTACTTATTTTCCCGCGGCGGTGAATCAACCCGGGTTGCGCCGGCCCGCGCCACAATTTGTGCTGTTGCGCGGGCTGGATCGCGAAATCCTGACGCAATGGCTCGGCGACGGCCCACTCCATATTGAGAAAGCAGGTTCATATGACATCGCCCTGCTTTCGGCGGAACAGACGCGCCGCGCGGGCGAACTCATCACCGCCCAGGCTGAGGACGCGCTCCAGGGCCGCCGCGCGCAGTGGCTCAATTCCCAGTTGCCGCCGGCGCCGTAAAAAATCACCCGCCGTTTTCCTGTTGCACCTGGAAGAGATTCTTGGTCGTGAGCATGGTGATGAACTGCTTCAACGCGGGGGTGAGCACGCGGCCCTTGCGGTGAATGATGGCCAGGGGACGCACCAGCCGGCGGCCTTTGATTTGCAGCCGGCACAGGAGCTTTTGCTTCAACTCGGGAATGATGGTCGCTTCGGGCACCAGTGCGATGCCGGCGTCAATTTCCACCGCACGCTTGACCGTCTCGATATTGTCGAATTCGCGCACCGGTTCGATGTTGATTTTGTTGTCCTTGAAAAGCTGGTCGGTGGCCTTGCGCGTGGGGATGTCCTGGTCGAAGCCGATGAATTCGTATTGCGAAAGCTCCTCGATGGGCACCTCCTTGCGATTGGCCAGCGGGTGCTTTGGCGCACAGATGAGCACGAGCTGGTCTTCGTGGAATGGGATAATCTCGAGCAGGCGGTGTTTGACGGGAAAGGCGACCAGGCCAAGGTCCATGGCGTTGTGCAGCACATCCTCATACACCAGGTTCGAGCGGCGGTATTCGACCCGGACGTTGACCGCCGGGTATTCCTGGAGGAACATTTTGACGTAGGCGGGCAGCTCGTGCAGGCCGATGGAATAAATCGTGGAGATATGGATTTCACCACTGACGGTCTTGCGCATTTCCTGCAATTCGCTGGCCAGTTGCTCGGAAAGCTGGAGGAACTGGCGCGCCGACTCGTAAATCTTCTGCCCTTCCGGCGTCAGGCGAAAGTGCTTTTGCGCGCGGTCCACAATGAGGACGTTGAAATGCTTTTCCATCGCCCGCATCTGCTGGCTCACCGCCGACTGCGTGATGCCGTTGACCTTGGCCGCACGAGAGAAACTTTGGCTCTCGACGAGGTCAGTGAATATCTTGAAATTTTCCAGGTGCATAGAGTTCAAATGTAATTCAGATTGCGCGGGAAGCAACCCTGAATTAGCATAACTAATAGCCCAGCCATGATAAGTTACGAAGAGTTTTTTGCGAATTTGGTCCGTGTGCGTGCCCGTATCGCCACCACCTGCACCGCCGCCGGGCGCGACCCGGCCAGTGTGCGCATCCTGGCGGTGACGAAAACCCACCCCATGGAAGCGGCGCTCTACGCCCACCGCGCCGGCTTGGCCGGAGCGGGCGAAAACCGCGTGCAGGAGGCATTGGAAAAAATCGCCATTTGCCCCGACCCGACAGTGCGCTGGGAGCTCATCGGCCATTTGCAAAGCAACAAAGCCGGCAAGGCGGCCGTGGCGTTCGCCCGTATCCAGTCCGTGGACAATGCGGAACTGGCGCAAAAGCTTGACCGCGCGGCCGCGGCCGCCGGGCGCGTGCTGCCGGTGCTGCTGCAAATCAACGCCGGGGACGACCCGGCGAAATTCGGCGCCCATTGCGCAGACGCCCCGGCCCTGATTGAAACCGCCCTCAAATGCCCCGCCCTCAAAGTTGAGGGCCTGATGACCATCGCGCCTTTCGCCCCGGACAATCCCGCCGTCGCCCAAAAATGTTTCGCCCGCCTCCGCGAAACACGCGACGCACTGGCGAAGCAGTTCAACGTCGCGCTCCCCGAACTCTCGATGGGCATGACCGACGACCTCGACACCGCCGTCCGCGAAGGCAGCACCTTGATCAGAGTGGGGACGGCGTTGTTTGGAAAAAGAACCTAGGTTCGGCCAGTTGTGCTTAGTTTTAATGTTATCGTTAAACGTTGAGCGTTCGGCGTTGGGCGTTTTAGCTTTGCGGTGTTGATGCCTTCCCCAAACCGCCGACCTGTCTGGTGGATTCCCTCGCTTTATCTGGCGGAGGGTTTGCCAAGCGCGGTGGTGACGGCGATGGCGGGCGTGGCGTTGCTGGACTTCGGGCATTCCGCAGCGGAGACGGCGGTTTACACCAGCCTCCTCGCGCTGCCATGGGCATTCAAGCCGTTCTGGGCGCCGTTCATTGAGCGGCTCGGCACGCAACGCGGCTGGGTGCTGGTCATGCAGGGCGTGATGGCGCTGTTACTCGCGGCGCTGGCATGGGCGCTGCCGCAGCACAACTGGCTGCCGCTGACGCTGGCTTTGCTCGCAGGCGTCGCCTTCGCCTCGGCAACGCACGACATCGCGGCCGATGGCTTTTACATCGCGGCGCTCGACGAGCACCAGCAGGCGGAATGGTCGGGCGTGCGCAACACGTTTTTCCGTCTGGCGCTGCTGGCGGGTAACGGCGGGCTGGTATGGCTCGCGGGCAATTATAAAAAAAGCCACGGGGCGGCGGGAGGCTGGACGCTGGCGTTTTTGGCCGCGGCGGCGGCGCTGGGGCTGCTGGCGCTGTATGATTGCTGGGCGGTGGCGCAATCCAGGATAAAAAACCCGGCCGCAAAAAGAAGCAGCGAGAGAAAAACCTCCGCGTTTGCCGAAGCCTGGGCCACCT
>Ga0206864_1185_pt1 | contig 18769 bp, 9 predicted proteins | sample Alteio_BWOrgCont_42_FD_152632 | JGI IMG/M metagenome (GOLD analysis project Ga0206864, IMG submission 152632) | Enriched cells from forest soil in Barre Woods Harvard Forest LTER site, Petersham, Massachusetts, United States -... | ecosystem: Environmental > Terrestrial > Soil > Temperate forest > O...
CCAACCAGCCTGGTTAAACGACTCAACCCTGATTTTTTGCAGCGACCGGGCAAACGGCAACTACGATTTGTACATGGTGCGTTCTTCGGACAAGGCGGAACATAATATTTTTAAAAGCCTTAAGCATGAATTGGTGCAGTTAACACATACTCCGCTGGATGAGTCATTTCCCGTTATTTCCCCGGATGGCAGCAAAATATCTTATCTCCGTGGACGGGGTACGCTGGTGGTAGCAGATATTTCGCCCGACGGGGCTTTAACCCGGGAGAAAATATTGAGCGACACCTGGGCGCCCCCCCGGGGAGTAGTATGGAGCCCGGACAGCAGGTGGCTTGCCTATTCACAAACCGACCTTTACTTTAATGAGGAGGTGTTTATACAGGCGGCAAATGATTCGGGCAAGGCCGTAAATGTTTCTATGCACCCTCGTGCCGACTTTAGCCCTTTCTGGAGCCCGGACGGGTCAAAGCTGGGCTTTCTGTCTAACAGAAGTGTATCAAGAAGCACCGATGTTTGGTTTGTATGGCTTCGAAAAGATGACTGGGAAAAATCGTCGCAAGACTGGCAGGACCGGGACGTTCCCACCGAGAGTACCGCAACAGCCAAGCCTGGCGCCGATAAGAAAAAGGTAGCCCCTGTAACAATTGACTTTGATAAAATATATGAACGGGTAGTACAGGTGACTAATTTCCCGGGCGATGAAGACGACCTCTCGATATCAAAAGACGGGGAGACCTTTTATTATACAACAGCGAGCAGCACAGCAAAGGGCAGGGATTTGTACAGCATAAAATGGGATGGCAAAGACCTGAAAGAAATTACGAAGGGTGGGACAAACCCTTTCGGAGTGTCAATGGACCGGGAGGCCAAATACCTATACTATATCAAGACGGGCGGCACCATGGCGAGGATAGACCTTAAATCAGGCTTGGCAGAGCAATTGCCTTACACGGCCAGGCTGAAGATTAATTATACGGCAGAACGGGAGCAGGTGTTTGAAGAAGCCTGGCGTACCATACGCGATGGCTATTACGACCCAAAGTTTAATGGCCATGATTGGGTGAAGCTGCATGACAAATACAAAGAACGTTGTGTGAATGCCAGTACCAGCAACGATTTTCGGGATATGTTTAACTTACTGCTCGGCGAGATGAATTCCAGCCACGTTGGCTTCTATGCTGCAAACCGTGTAGAAACGCAAAAAGATGCAACAGGAATAATAGGGGCAGAATTAATGCCGGTGGAAGGCGGGATAAGAGTAAGTCATATAATACCGGGTTCCCCTGCCGATAAAAGAGCAAGCAAGCTGTTTGAAGGCGATGTTATAACAGCCGTGAATGAAGAGGCTGTAAGTACAAATCAAAATTTTTACAGCCTTCTCAACGGATTGGCAAATGAAAAAGTACTGCTGAGTGTAAAGGGGACTGATGGTAAGCTGCGGGAGGTGCCCATTCGCTTGAGCGACCATGAGTATGAAGAGATGTATAAAGAATGGGTGGAGAACAGGAGGAAACTGGTAGACAAATGGTCCAAAGGCAGGCTGGGATATATACATATAAAGCAGATGGATTTCCCAAGCTTTGAAGTGGTGGAGAGGGAGTTTACTGCCGCTGGATATGGAAAGGAAGCCCTTGTTATAGATGTTCGCTATAACGGAGGGGGGAGCACAACTGATTACCTGATGACGATACTCAACTACAAACAACATGCTTATACTATACCGCGCGGGGCAACAGACGATCTGGAGAGGGATAAAAAGAAATTCAGGGAATATTACCCGATTGGTGAAAGACTGGTGTACGCTGCATGGACCAAGCCTTCCATTGCGCTGTGCAATGAGGGAAGTTATTCTAATGCGGAGATTTTTGCGCATGCATATAAAACGTTGGGCATAGGAAAGCTTGTAGGAATGCCTACCAACGGCTCTGTTATATCTACAGGCGGCAAATTGCTGATGGATGGGTCGTTCGTGCGGCTGCCATTGCGGGGGTGGTTTATTAAAGGTACCGACCAAAATGAAGAGCTTGGACCTGCGATCCCGGATATACAGGTGGAAAATAGCCCCGACTGGATAGCCAGGGGCACGGACGACCAGTTGAAAGCAGCAGTGGATGAGCTGCTAAAAGAACTTGACAATAACGGCAATAAATAATCCTCTATTGCTCAGCTGTCCGAAGTAACTTCGGATAAATATGCTTGTAGTTTACAAAGATATAGTGGTCAAAAATAGTTGGTAAAACCGTTGTAACCATACTGAATATCAATTTAATATAATAGGTCAATTGAAAGTGATTTCAATTGACTTTTTTCGTTTATGAAAAGTGTTAAAAAAAGGCGTGCTGGGCGTGTGGTAGCTTAGCTGTTATTGGTTGGGGGAAGCAGCAAGGAAAGCAGCGGTTTAAATGTCAGTCTTGCGGTATAATGTTTACCAGGACTAACCCCGAAGTGGCGTTACGAAACCAATTTATTTGGTTTGAAAAATGGATAAGTGAACGTCAGATATATAAGTACCTGGTGCGAGACAGTGGCTTATCGCAAAGCAGTCTCCAGCGTTTATTCAGGCATTATTTGGAACAGGCGCCGGAAGTTGCCATTAGAAGCAAGGTAAAAGCTCACCTGCTGATTGATGCGACTTACTTTCCCAATGACCTATGCCTTGTTCTTTATTACGATCATGACATCCGTTATACCCAGCTTTACAGAATAACTGACCAGGAGCGTTATGAACAGATGCGGGAAGATTTAGAGAACTTAAAGGTACTTGGTGTCGACATAGCAAGTATTACATGCGACGGCCACAAAGCACTGTTGAAAGCTATTCGTAAGGTTTATCCTAATGTGTTGATCCAGCGCTGTCTGGTACATATCAAGCGCCAAAGTCAGACCTGGCTTACCATGTGTCCTAAGGCACCAGTTGCACAGGAACTTCTTCGCTTATCGAATCGAATTACCCACTTGAAGACCTATGAGCAAAGCAATCAATGGCTGGCAGATCTTTACCATTGGTATGAAAGAAGCAAAGTCTACATTAATGAAAAAGCGTTTAATCAGGACACCGGAAGGTTTTGGTACCGGCATAAAATGCTGCATCAAACAACCAGTCTTATCATTAAAGCCATACCTAATATGTTTCATTACCTGGATGATCCGCAGATACCTTACACCACCAATCGCCTGGAATCATTCTTTGGTCACCTGAAGGAAAAGCTGGAGATACACCGCGGCCTTCGGCCACAGGCAAAACGAAATTTCATCAAATGGTATTTACATTTTAAGAATAGTGGCAAATGAGTTTTCTTAGCCATTGGAGAACACAGCCAAAAGAAAAGCCGGAAAGTTAAACTCCCGGCTTTGGCTTTAGTTCTGTAAATCTTATTGCTGACAAGTTGCCCTCCGGCAGCGCCTGTTTCCTCTTCTGATTTACAAAGGCCTATTTAATGTTTTTATTGGATATTTCTACCAACTATTTTTGACCACATTACCTTTACAAAACTCCTTGATATAGTAGTCAAAGACTACAGGCATAGTTAATCTGTAGACAGAGTCTATGCGGACAGCAAAGGTTATTCACCCTACGTAATTGAATCTTGAAGCTCACCGAACGGACTCGCCCGCTAATGCCAGTTGACCTGAACGGGGGTTCGGTTCACGTTGCCAAAGGTGCCGTTTCCCGCCTGTCCGTCCGCATTGCTGCCCCATTCCCAGAGCGTCCCATCGGCTTTTACCGCAAGATTTTGATAATCGCGCGCCCGAACTTGAACAATGTTGCTGAGTCCGCTGACTTGCACCGGAGTATATCGGTCGATCGCAGTTCCATCGCCGATTTGTCCATAAAGAGCATTCCAGCCCCAAGCCCAAACCGTTCCGTCTGATTTTAGAACCGCTATGTGTTGATCACCCGCCGAGACCTGGATAACATTTGACAATCCTTGCACCTGAACCGGCTGATTGCGGTTCGTGGTGGTTCCATCGCCGAGCTGACCGTATTCATTTAATCCCCACGTCCATACGGTTCCATCGGCACTTAGTGCAACGGCGAAAGACCATCCCGCCGCAATTGCCTTAATATTAGTTAACCCAGTGGTTTGAACCACGGGCGTTGGTAAAAATTGCCCAATCGTATTAAAGGTGCCGTTTCCCACTTCGCCAAAATCGTTTCTTCCCCACGACATCACCGTATGGTTTGAAAGAAGAGCCATGCAAAAATCTCCACCGCCGGCAATATAATCAATAGTCTGACCGGCGAGCGAAGTGACCTGGGTAGGACTCCATCGATTTGAGTTCGTTCCGTCACCAAGTTGTCCCCAGGCATTCCATCCCCACGTCCAAATGGTACCGTCTGATTTTTTTGCCATGGTGTGATAACCGCGTGCATTGATCTCAATCACCGAACTAAAATTTGGAATTTGACTTGGAAAATCGATCCCATCGTTGACTCCCCTTGGCAACACGCCGTCGGTGGTCGTACCAAGCCCTAACATTCCAAAGTTATTATTTCCCCAAGTCCAAACCGTCCCATCGTTTTTGAGGGCAATATTGTGCCTTTCGGCACCAGCAATAGCGACAATAGAATCTAAATGGCCCGTACCGCCTGGACCAAGAACTTGAAATGGAATATGGCTGTCACTGGGTGGATCTGTGCCAATTGCAGACCAGGGAGTGGATAAGCCATTTCCTAATTTACCGCTATCATCGAGTCCCCAATCCCACACGGTACCGTCTGATCTTAGGGCGATAAATTCGGCCCCACCTCCCCATACTTCGACGATATTGCCGGCAGCGGGAGTGGGCGCGGGTAAAAGTGTTGTAGCAGTGATTAGAGCAGTGGTTGGAGTAGCGTCTGTAGTTTTGGCCCCCTTTTTACAGGCTGCAAACAATGCAGCAACAGCACATAAAAAAAGAATTTTTTTCATTATAATTGGTTTAATAGAATTTAAGTGAATAGCCTATTAAAAATATTAACTAATTATTAAATTACAATAAAATAATTATTTATTTAGTATTTACCCCCCCTGCCTGTCCAAGCGTGTCGCTTGGACACACAACAATTTAAGCGGGGCGCTTAAATTAAAAATACAATATTGTAGTTTTAACGATAAATGCCCCTATTTGTTTCATATCACGCAATTCATCCACCGATGCGCGACATGCTTAATTTGTTGGCATTCAAGCATCGCTTGAATGGGCGGGAGGAGAAGCCCCTTAAATTTCCATTAGCACCAACATCTACCCTGCAGCTTTTTTCCTTACCTTGTAACAAATTATAAACCACCCCGGTTAATGCATTCAAAAACTTACCTCGGCGTTGAAATAGGCGGATCAAAGCTACAGTTGGTGCTGGGCGATGAAAATGCCCAAATACTGGAACGTTTTCGTTTTGCGGTCGACCGGGATGCGGGGGCAGAAAAAATACGGCAGCACATTGCGGAAACATTAAAGTCAATCGATGCCGGAAAGCTTTCGGCAATAGGCGTTGGCTACGGCGGCCCTATCGACCGGACAGCGGGGAAAGTGCTTGTGTCGTACCATATCAAGGGATGGTCAGGCTTTCCGCTGAAAGAGTGGCTGGGTGACCTGACCGGTGTTCCGGTGGTTGTTGATAATGATGCCAATGTGGCTGCTTTGGGCGAGGCCCTGCATGGCGCAGGTAAAAACTACAACAATGTATTTTATATCACGCTCGGCAGTGGCCTGGGTTCGGGTATTGTGCTTAATAAGAAATTGTACCACGGCGCATTTCCCGGTGAAGCGGAGATGGGCCACGTGCGCCTGGATAAAACAGGGCGGATTGTAGAATCATCCTGTTCCGGCTGGTCGGTGGATAAAAAGATCCGGGATATCATTGCTGCTTATCCTGATAGCCCATTGGCAAAATTAGTAGGAGCCGGCAAAGGCGCTGAGGCAAAATATCTTGCTGAAGCCATACGGCTTAATGATCAACAAGCAATAAATATCCTGGAGGAAACCTGCGACGACCTGGCCTTTGGCATCTCCCACGCTGTGCAGTTAATACACCCGGAAACTATTATTTTAGGCGGCGGTTTATCATTAGTGGGCGAACCTTTGCGTAAATTAGTGGAACAAAGGCTTACCGTGTATGTTATGGATGTATTTCAGCCGGGCCCGCCCATCCAATTATCATTATTAAAGGAAGACGCTGTGCCGGTTGGCGCGCTTTTGCTTGCTATACAACATAAAAATATTTAACAATAAAACCGTGATCAATTATTTTTCAGAATACATAAACTTTCAAAAAAAGGCTTTGGAGAGCATCCCAAAGGAAACCTTAGCCGAAGTGATCGGAATGTTTAAGGCGGCGCTTAATGAGGAACGGCAGATCTTTGTTTTTGGCAACGGCGGCAGTGGTTCAAATGCCTCGCATTTTGTTAACGACCTGGGAAAAAGCTCGTCGGATAAAACGCATAAACGTTTCCGTTGTATGTGTTTAAATGATAATACCGGCTGGATTACCGCTATTGGGAATGATTATTGTTTTGAAGATATTTTTGTACGGCAGTTAATGAATTTTGCCCGGCCCGGCGACCTTGTGATGGCGCTGAGCGTGAGCGGAAATTCGCCAAACCTGGTTAAAGCCGTTGATTGGGCCAAAAACAACCAGCTGCACAACATCGCTTTGGTTGGTGGTAAAAAAGGAAAGCTGGCCGAACTGGCTGATACAGTTATGGTGATTGACGATACCCATTACGGCAGGGTTGAAGATGCGCAAATGGGTATTTGTCATATGATATGCTATGCGTTTATAGAAAAAGACGAGCTGCAAAAACCGTAGAAAATATCATGCGACGACCAGGAAGATATTGAAAATCACATATCGCAGGGAATCCCTAAAATCACTAAATCGTGTTTATGTTTTCCAGGTATTTATAGCCACTACCTGTATTTATCAGCAGTACTTTTTCCCAAGGTTTTATCCATTGGCTGGATTGCAGCTTTTTGAATGCCTGCCATAGCGCGGCCCCTTCAGGCGCGATAAGCATACCTTCATTACGGGCTATTTCCTTCATAGCGACGGTCATTTCCTCATCGCTGATGGTAATAGCGAAACCATTGCTTTCGCGCAATATTTTCAATATCAGCTTATCGGCATAAGGCTTGGGGACGCGCAAACCGTTCGCTATGGTAAACCCACCATCGGCGAATTCAGAAACGGTACGACCGGTATTAAAGGCCCTAACAATGCCATCGCAGCTTTCCGACTGTACGGCTATCATGCGCGGGCGTTTGCTGCCTATCCAGCCTAATTGCTCCATTTCGTCAAAAGCTTTCCATATACCAATAAGCCCGGTGCCGCCGCCTGTAGGATAAAATAACACGTCGGGCAGTTGCCAGTTAAATTGTTCGGCAATTTCATAACCCATTGTTTTTTTGCCTTCAAGCCGGTAAGGCTCTTTTAAGGTAGATACCTGGAACCAGCCGTTCAGCAAAGCATGCTCGTTTATAAGTTTACCGCAATCGCTGATGTTGCCATCAATTTCTACGAGGTGAGCACCGTATAAGCGGCATTCATCTTTAAAAATTTTCGGCGTTTGTTTAGGCATATACACAATAGCTTTAATACCCGCACGTGCTGCATACGCCGCCAATGCGCCGCCAGCATTGCCCGCGGTAGGGGTTGCTATCGCCTCTATGCCTAATTCTTTTGCTTTTGATACCGCTGCACTGATCCCTCTTGCCTTGAAAGAGCCTGTAGGGTTACCTGATTCATCTTTCCAAAAAACTTCAATGTTCCCGGTAAATCTTTTAAGATTTCCAACAGGTATGATAGGTGTAAAGCCTTCGCCGAGCGTAACAATATTTTTTTCGTTGATAACAGGCAAAAACTCCCTGTAGCGCCACATGTTTGCCGGGCGTCCCAGCAAAATCTGTTTATTTAACCCGCTGCTTAAATTATATTGAGCAAACAAAGTTGATCTGCAGGTGCTATTGATACAAACCGTATTTATTACAGAAGCATTATGCAAGGTTCCGCATTCGGGGCATTCTAAGTAAGTTAATAACGACCCCTCTTCTATCTCAATATGATTATCCATTACGCTGATCTGTTACCAATACAAAGATTGAAATTTCTAATTACTTTACGGCAAAAATATCCCCTTCATTCCATATCGGCCTGGCCGTGTCCTGTGCTACGAGATAAACTGTTAAAAAGTTTAGCTGCGCGTATTAATATCGTCCCGGGGCTTTATCTAATTATGGTACTTAAGGAAATTAAAAAAGGTTGCTTTTCGCCAGCGCAGTATGCTATCTATAAGCCCCCTCAATTTTTTGATCATACTTTTTATACATCTTTTCCGCCACCTCAACTGAATTACCTGTTACTTTATCTGTATAAGTATCGTGCTTGTTCACCCAGCCCCATTCCCAGTCTTTTACCGTATTTTCAAAGGCATTATTATCAAATGGGGTTTTATTTACCAACGATTGGTTCAATCCTTCAAAAAACATTTCCCAGCGGGGCTTATAAAAGCCCTTTATCAGCCCGGCCCATTGGCGGTTGGAGTATTCGTGCAGAGGATTGTCACGGCCGCCCCATAAAGTAATGAGGTCGCGGGCATTAAATTCATAGAGGTCACTTTCCTGTTGGGTAATTCCGTTGGCACGGGCTTCACTTAGCCACTTGCCTAATAAAAAATCTCTGCGGGTGCCTAAAAGTTCGCCCATATCATCCATCACCCCCAAAAAATCGGCGCTATACTTTTTGAAGCCTGTTATATCGTTTTGCTGATAAGCTTTAATTATTTTAGGTTGAATGATATTGGCATAATTGGCCAGCACCTGCCGGGTTACATCAACCAAATCATACTGAAAACCATCGCTTTCTTTCAGCTGGCCTGCTGATTGTATGAATATTCGCCACGCTTTTACCAGTTGCCTTGGATCGTAATACAAGCGGGTATCTACGCGCCAGTCTGCTGCCAAATCTGTTGTTGGCCTGCCCGCGATAATTGATGCCGGACCGCCATGATCTGCTGTGCCGCTGTAAACCGTATTGAGCAGTATTTCCCATGCCTGGTTAATTTGGATATTGTTTTTTCCATAACGCCGCCCGGCATAGTCTTTTAGCCAGCTTAGGGCATCAATAGGGTTATCCCGCCAAACATTTTCCAGCATCAGGCCATATAGCGCTGGGTTTTGTTCAATACCTTCTGGCGTAAGCCCTATACCCTCCATATTTTTTTGATTCCGGATCATGCAATGCAATCGAAGGGTCAGCTGCCACATGACGCATCCGCCCGTACAAACTTATATTACCGCCGAAGTTTTGCAGCATATTCCATATCCAGGGTTTGCCATAGTAAGCATCTGTGCGGTTCCAAACCGGGTGCCCCTCACTGAAGAGGTCTAAAATTATCATTTGGTTATTTGGCACGGCATTTAAAAGGGCTTTAATTTGCTGCAGCTGCCAAAACTTGCTGTCGTTATAAAACAGCCAGCCCTGCATTACCCAAACTGCTTTAGGGTCGGCTGCGGTCATTGATTGAAATATTTTTTTGCTGACATTGCTTAAAAATGCGGTATCGCTTGTCGGCGGTGTATTTTCGTTAAAAGTATCTGATGAGTACAAATGATCTGTACCGTATTCCTTCGCCTGGGCTTCAAGGTATTTTTTGCCGATCTCCAAAAACATCGGATCATTCGGGTCAAGCAGGTAAACATCATTAAAGCCCTGGCCCCAATTGGTTTTTTTTAGTTTAGCCTGTGGGAACTTATCTTTAAATGATGGCGGCACATGCCCGGAAAAGGCAGGCAAAACCGGCGTCATCCCGAAGGAGCGTTCGCGTTCCAGTATCTTTTTTTGCAACTCCTTATGGCTGTCCATCCAATGCTGCGGCAGCGGACCTCCCCATCCGTCAAGGTTGCCCATCCAAAACCATGAAAAATAAGCCGGACCGCTAAAAAACCCTGCGAGGTCGGCATCGGTAAAACCCATATCCCTGTAAACATCGCGCCATATCGCTTCTTCACCTGTTAAGGCCAACGGCATATTTATGCCATTCAATGCCATCCAGTCGATTTCCTTTTGCCACCGGCCCCAATCCCACCAGCTCATGCTGTAATTAAAGGTGCAGTAATTAAGGTAATAACGGTAGGTGTATGGGGTGGTATGATGAACTTTTCCTTTAATAACAGGCAGTATAGAGGGAAGGTGCATATTATTGCCGTTCCAGCCAAAATCATCACGGCAATAATTCTTTAAATAATAGCCCAGCGCAGATGCTACAGACAACGCTTTGTTCCCGCTCAAAATAATTTTGCCATCCTTGCTTTGCAATTCAAAAACATCCTTGCCGTTCTGAGCTGGGATCTCTTTTACCACAAAATGAGTGGCAATTGTAGGTACTATGCGCTTGATAAACGCTTCTGCGGCGGGCTTATCTAATTGTGCAAAAGCGCTAAAATGAAGGATTGCGAAAGCAAAAAGAAGAGACGGTTTAAATAATTTCATAGGATTAGTTCAAAAAATAAAGAACTAATAAAGCTATAAAAATTTTGTTGTCTGAACCGGGATTAAGCAGATTTTACTGATTTATTGGATTTTAATAGCCCCTTTATCTGAAAAAGCCCTAAAATCCATTTAATCCCGGTTCAGACTACTGCCCCTTAGTTTTCCAGTACATATAAATAATACCGCCAACAATCATAATGGCCAATATAACAAGGCCGGTTTTGCCATTGCGTTTATCCTGGCGCATCAGCCATATTAAAAATGCAACCAGCGGTAGTACAAAAACCGCCCAGAAGATGAGAGATGGAAAAGACATTTTAAATTATTGATTTATTGAATTATTGAATTAGTGATTGATCAGGTGAATTATAGATTAGTTTGTTTCTATTTTAGATTAGCTTCGTTAGCCCTTTAAAAATTCACTAAATCACTAATTCAATAATTCACCCTTAAAAAGGCATCCTCGCAAGCGGCGTAACTTCCTGCCCCACAAATTCGCCTTTTGAAAATTTATAATAGCCTGCAATGGCAATCATAGCCGCATTATCGGTACAGTATTCCATTTTTGGGATAAAACAGCGCCAATGGTTTTTTTCACATAATTCTTGCAGTCCCAGGCGCAGACCTGTATTTGCCGATACCCCTCCTGCCAAAGCAATATCCCTTATGCCATAAGCCTGTGCGGCTTTGCTCAGCTTGTTTAATAGTATGGTAGCTATCCGCTTTTCTACCGAGGCGCAAATATCGTTTAAATTTTGCTGTACAAAATCAGGGTTTTTAGCAACGTTGTCCCTGATAAAATACAGGATAGCCGTTTTTAACCCGCTGAAACTAAAATTAAGACCCGGTATCTGCGGTTCCGGAAATTTATAAGCATCTGCATTGCCCGATCGTGCATATTTATCAATCAATGGGCCGCCGGGATAGGGCAAACCTAAAATTTTACTGGTTTTATCCATTGCCTCGCCGGCAGCATCATCCAATGTCTGCCCTATTATTTCCATATCAAAATAATCTTTTACCAAAACTATTTGCGTATGCCCGCCGGATACCGTCAAACATAAAAACGGGAACGAAGGCTTGTTATCGCCTATAAAATGCGCCAAAACATGGGCCTGCATGTGGTTTACTTCAATAAGCGGTATGTTTTTAGCGAGTGCAAAAGCTTTGGCAAATGATACGCCGACAAGCAGTGAACCTAAAAGTCCGGGGCCGCGTGTAAAAGCTACCGCATCAATATCATTTTTGTTTACTTTTGCGTTCAATAATGCTTGTTGTACGGCAGGGACAATATTTTGCTGATGGACCCTTGAGGCAAGCTCAGGGACAACACCACCATAAGCCTCATGTATAGTTTGGTTGGCAATAACATTGCTTAATACCAACCCATCAATGCAAACGGCGGCAGAAGTTTCATCACAAGAAGATTCGATCCCTAAAATGTTCACAAGTATTAATTAGTGATTTATTGATTTGATGAATTATCGAATTGGAGCGTTAACAAGTTAGCAACTTTTGGATTTATTGGCGTTATACTAAACCTTCCTTTGCAAATGATGTTAAATACTCAATCAATCACTAATTCAACAATTCAATAATTAATTAAACTGCAAAGTTATTAAAAAACTACTCAAAATAGCGTTAAGTATAGTATTGGTTATCCTGCTGGTAATTAGCATACTGTTGCTGCTTTTTCAATATAAGCCGGTGCAAACCTGGGCCGCAAAAAAAGCGGCGTCTTATTTGTCCGAAAAATTACAGACCAAAGTTGACATAAAAGGTATTTATATCGTGCCTTTCTCATCCGTTGTGTTTGATAGTTTGTATGTATTGGATAAACAAAAAGATACGCTGCTTAACACTCCCAAACTATCGGTTGACCTTAACGGTTTTTCTCTTTTTACCAGTATAAAAAAACAGATCATTGATTTTAAGCTGATACAATTGGATAATGGCTCGGTTTACCTGAAAAGGCAAAAAGATAATACCTCGAACCTGAAGTTTATAATTGATTATTTCAGCTCAACTGATACGACCAAAACCGTGAGCAAACCATGGAAAGTGGTTTTTGAGAAAGTTGCGATCAATAATTTCCATTTCAGGTATAAAAACAAATTGGTCGATACCCTGATCAAAGGGGTTAACTTTGATGACATTGATGTAAAAAACTTTAGCGCCGTAATAAAAAATATGGACCTTGTCCATCATTTGTTCAAGGGAAATATAAGCAACCTTACCCTTCGTGAAAAGAGCGGGTTTTACCTCAAAAAATTTGATGCAACAGCAACCGTTGACTCCAACCAGATACTGGCGCAAAACCTGTTTATTTTGACTAACCACTCCAGCATAAAAAATTATTTCAGGATGAAGTTTAAATCCTTCGAGGATGTTGGAAAACACATAGCGGATAAAGTTTATATGGATGGCGACTTTAAATCTTCACAGGTTTCATCAAGTGATATTTCATATTTTACAGATGGGTTGGCGCATGTTAAGTTTGATTTAGGTTTGAATGGCCGGATTAAAGGTTTTGTAAATAACCTTAGTGCAAAAGACCTGCTGGTTACCGGCGGAAAGGCAACTTACATAAAAGGTGATTTTAAACTGCGGGGCCTGCCCGATTGGGATAATACTTTCCTGGAATTAAATTTTGAGGAAATAGCAACCAACAAAGCCGATCTTGATTACCTGTATAGTAATTTTACCGATACACAAAACAGGCATGTACCTGCAATTATTTCAAAATTCGGGAATATAAACTTTACAGGGCGTTTTAGCGGCCTGCAAAATGATTTTGTGGCTTACGGCACTTTTAAAACAAAACTTGGCCGGTTTGATCCCGACATTAATTTAAAAATTGACAAAAAAGGCACACTATCCTATAGCGGCAAGATTGATACCTATGCTTTTGACATTGGCAATTTGCTTGATGAAGGAATATTGGGCCGCACTACATTGACTGCAAACATAAAAGGCAGCGGTAATGAACTGAAAAACTTAAGTGAAAACGTGGATGCCCATATCAGCGCCTTTGATTTTAATGGCTATAATTATAAAAACCTGGCTGTGAACGGCACTTTTATAAAAAAAGTGGCTAATGCTAAGATTACTATTAATGATAAAAGCATTAAGCTTGATTTAAATGGAAGTGTTAATTTAAACCCGGCATTACCTGTTTACGATTTTACCGCAAACATTAACAATGCACAGCTGCATACCTTAAAATTACTTGACGATACCATCAATTTTACCTCACAAATAACAACAAATTTTTCGGGGAATAATTTAAACAACCTCACAGGCAAGGTATTGTTAAGGCAAGCCAGGGTAATTGACCCAAGGAACAATTACCCTATCGATTCGGTTATTTTAACGGCAAATGGCATGGGCAATTCAAGGGCCATCACGCTGAAATCTGATATAGCTGACGGATATATTAAAGGAAGTTATGACTTGCCAACACTGCCCTCCTATTTTAAAACTATCTTAAAAAAGTACGTCCCTTCATTAAAGACAACTATTGTTGAACCGAAACCACAGGACTTTGCATTTAATTTAACAATCAAAAACCCTGACCCTTTGATCGCCTTTTTTATTCCTGATCTTAAAATACCCGACCAGGGAACATTTGTAGGTAAATTTAATTCGGCGGATAAAACTGCTGAGCTTAATGCTTACATCAAGACTATACAATATGGTAAAATGGTTTTTCATGATTTTATTATTGATGAAAGCACAAATAACAATAACCTGGGATTAAACATATCATTAAGTAAAATCGACCTTACCGACAGTTTGTTTATTAAAGACATTACGCTTGTAAATGTGTTAAGAAAAGACAGTCTGAATTTCAACATTAAACTGGCGGATAGAAATGCGGTAAACAAGCTTGACCTGTATGGTTTGGTTAATTTTGGACGTGACACCACCGCAGCGCTGCAAATACTGCCGTCGGATGTAATATTAGAATACCAGGACTGGCGGTTACAAGAAAAAACAAGGATAAAACTACTTAATGGAAAAACCCAGGTATCGGGCTTTGAGCTATCAAACGGGACGCAAAAAGTGAAGATAGACGGGTTTATTTCTGATAACCCAGCCGACCGGCTTAAGGTTTCGTTTGATCAATTCAGTATGGCCACTTTAGACCAGTTTAAGCGCACAACAGGTCTGCAGTTAAAAGGGCTGCTTAATGGCGATATTGTAATTTCCTCCCTTATTAAATCGCCCGGCATTGATGCCCATTTAGGCATTGATTCCTTAGTGATGAACAAAACGCTGGTAGGTAATGTAAAAATTGAATCAGACATTGGCAATGACCGTAAACAGGCTAATGTGAAAGTGAATGTTAATAACCATGGTTTGGAAACCGTGAATATTGCCGGAATATACCAGATAGGGCATGGTATGCAGGATAACCTTGATTTTGATGTTAAAATGAACCAAACGGAGGCTATTATTTTTGATCCGTTTGTTAATGACCTTGTTTCGAATCTTAAAGGGACTGTTTCAACTAATTTAAAACTAACAGGGGCGCCGTCAAAACCGCAGTTAAACGGGGATATCATGCTATCAAATACGGGTGTTACTGTTAACTATTTAAAAACTTCCTATAAAGTATCGGATACCCTTAATGTTACCAATAGCGTGATACATATTAAAAATATGACACTTAGGGATAGTAAAAAAGGCGTCGGTATTGTTAACGGGACGGTTGATTTGAATGATCTTGAAAACCCCGATATTGAAGCCGAACTCAACGCCAAAAACCTGGTTGCCTTAAATACTACATTTAAAGACAATCACATTTATTATGGTACGGCCTTTGCAACCGGAAAGTTTAGTTTTAATGGCCCGGTTGATAATATGAAAATTGACATTAAAGCCAAGACCGAAGCAGGTACTATATTTAATATCCCGCTTAATACTTCGACAACCGTTGGGGACTATGATTTTATAAAGTTTGTTAGCCATAATGATACAGCTAAAGCGGCTGCCCCGTCAACCAGGGCCTTTAACGGGGTTACTTTAAATTTCGATCTGACAGTTGATGAAAAGACTACTGTAAAGATCACTACGGATTACGGGGTACTGGAAGGCAGCGGACAGGCAAATGATTTAAAACTGAATATAAACAGCCTGGGCGACTTTGATATGTTTGGCGACTTTTTAATCACCTCGGGTAAATTTGAGTTTACAGCAAAAAACTTTATCAGTAAAAACTTTAGCGTAAACCAGGGTGGAACAATACGCTGGACAGGCAACCCCACAAATGCAACCATTAACCTAAATGCCATTTATGAAGTCAGGACAGATATTTCACCACTTTACCAGGCCGCAGGGTCACAATCGCCCAAAGGTAAATCACTTGAACTGGTGCAGGCAGAACTTATATTAACCAAATCATTATTACAGCCAACAATTGATTTTGATTTTAATTTCCCGCTTGATCCTTCTATAAAAGACGACCTGGCCAACTACCTGTCTGATAACAACAACCGCAGCCAACAGGCGTTAAGTATTATTGTAAGGCGCCAGTTTTCAAACGGGGCCAATAACAATTTAACTAACCAGGTTTTGGGCACTGCCGGCGAGGCGGTAAGTGAGTTTGCGTTTAATAAGTTAAATACTTTTATTTCACAATCAAACATAAAAGGCTTTGACCTTAACGTCCGCTCGTTTAATGATTTCAGTGCATCCTACAGGATCCAGGACCGCTTAGTATTTAACGGCAGCCTGTTTAATACTTATTCGGGAACAAGCGACCTGTTTCAAAGCACTGCTACAACTTTTAATCAAAGCTTCAACCAGCTTACCTATGATTTTGATGCGCAATACCTCATCCAAAAAAATGGCAACCTTAGCGCCAGGTATTCCTACCGGGTATTAAACAGCACTACATTAAATACACTTTATAACCAGTTGGGTGTGGAGTATGTAAATGGTTTAGGATTGGTTTATCAAAGGGATTTTGACACCTTTGGCGAACTTATAAGAAATATTTTCAGGAAGCACGATAAAAAGCCGCCTGTCAATCCTTCACCTATACCCGTAACCGGGGTTTTAGATTCAAAGAAAGAAGATGATCAATGATCACGCATTATAGCATGGTCCATTTTATCCCTTTTTGTTCTTAAATAAACTTCGTTGTGCGGGTTTGAAGCAATTTCAATAGGTACATTTTCAACCACTTCCAGTCCGTAACCGATCAGCCCGGCCCTTTTTTTAGGGTTATTGGTCATTAAGCGCATTTTTGATATGCCCAAACTGCGTAATATTTGTGCGCCAACACCATAATCGCGCTGGTCCATTTTAAAACCGAGCTCAATATTTGCTTCAACGGTATCCATGCCGTTTTCCTGCAAATGATAGGCTTTTAGCTTATTTATAAGGCCAATGCCGCGGCCCTCCTGGTTCATATAAACAATAACTCCTTTACCTTCCCTGCTTATCATCTCCATTGCTTTATGCAGCTGCGGGCCGCAATCACAGCGGCACGACCCGAAAATATCACCTGTTACGCACGAACTGTGTACACGTACTAAAACAGGTTCGCCTGGTTCCCAGCTCCCCTTCACCAGCGCCAGGTGATTTTCGCCGGTATCTATCTGCGAGTAAGCAATCATATCAAAATCGCCCCACTGGGTTGGTAATTTTACGGATACTTCTTTGTGTACAAGTGATTCAGTAGCTAAGCGATAGGCTATCAAGTCTTTGATGGAAATGATCTTAAGGTCAAACTCCTTAGCTATTAGCAAAAGGTCGGGCAGGCGCGCCATTTCGCCATCCTGTTTCATTATCTCACATATAACACCTGCCGGCTCAAATCCTGCCAGAACGGCCATATCAATAGCGGCTTCGGTATGGCCGGTACGGCGTAGTACACCGCCATCTTTGGCTATCAGCGGGAAAACATGCCCCGGCCTGCCCAAATCTTCGGGTTTGGTTAAGGGATTAATTAATGCAAGTGTGGTTTTTGAACGGTCGGAAGCCGAGATGCCAGTGGTACACCCTTCCAGCAAATCAACCGAAACAGTAAAATTAGTTTCGTGCGAGGTAGTATTATGACTAACCATCGGTTCAAGGTCAAGTTCTTTAGCGCGTTTTTTTGTAATAGGTGCGCAAACCAGGCCACGCCCATGGTGTACCATGAAATTTATAGTTTCGGGTGTGGCATTACGTGCTGCAGTTAAAAAGTCGCCCTCGTTTTCACGGTCTTCATCATCAACCACTATAATTGTTTTACCGTTTTTTATAGCTTCTATAGCTTCCTCTATTGTATTTAGCATTTTTATTATCTTTATGATCTATGATTTGAGGTTGGCAAAAAAGTTTACCGGCTTGTAGATTTTCTTTCTGATCGCTAGCTTCTAATCACTTTTCTACAAAATTAAGTGATAATAAAATCATTCAGGTCGGCGCTGTGTAAATTAGTACGTGGGTTAGGGGGTAATTGGTTGCTTTTGGCGAGTTTGCAGTTGGGAGTTAGCAGAAGGCAGTTAAAAATTGCAAACTGAGAACTGCCTACTGCTAACTGCTCGCGGCCTCGCCCTTCTTTTTAAATAGCTTGTTAAAGAACCGCCTGTAAATATCCACATCAAATATTGCAGAATCTGTGGCGGCTTTATAGGAAAGGAATATACCAATAGGAGTTATAATAATAATAGCTATCCATGAACCAATTAAAGGTGAAACGTCGCCATCCTTAACTGATTTTTCGCCAATGGTCAAGATAATATAATATATCAGGAAAAAGATAACAGAAACAACAACCGGCAATCCCAAACCACCTTTCCTGATGATTGCCCCAAGCGGGGCGCCAATTAAAAATAATGCAATACAGGCTGCCGACAGGGTAAACTTTTTTTGATATTCAAGATCGGCCCTTTGAACATTTTTTTTTAGTTCCGTATGGCGTTCCGAACGGTTTTTTACCACGTCCTGAACAGAACGCGCTTCGCTTGAAGCATTTGCCACTTCGCTTACTTGCTCATTTAATTTTAAGTCGGCAAAAGTTTTACCATCCGAAGGGGCATATTTTTTAACGGCCAATGACTTTTTTGGCAATGAAAAATATTTAATATAAGCTGTTATCAGCCTGTAATTTACATTGACACCGCTATCAATTTGCCGTTTTGTAAGCTCTTCATTATCCTTTAGCTGTTTTAAATTCATCATCTGGTAAGCTGATTTGAATTCATCCTCCGGTGTACGATGCAATTTAAGGCTCGATATATCAAACTTTTGTTCTGTTTCTTTAAAACGATAACGGGTTAACCTTTCACGCACATTAAAATTTGA
>Ga0206864_1186_pt1 | contig 18743 bp, 19 predicted proteins | sample Alteio_BWOrgCont_42_FD_152632 | JGI IMG/M metagenome (GOLD analysis project Ga0206864, IMG submission 152632) | Enriched cells from forest soil in Barre Woods Harvard Forest LTER site, Petersham, Massachusetts, United States -... | ecosystem: Environmental > Terrestrial > Soil > Temperate forest >...
AATAATTAACTTAGCATTTTATAATTTTATTAAACCATTTGCGGGTAACTAAACAGGAACAGAAAATAAATGTTAATGGGAGGCCTGCCGGCGGCAATTTGACCTGCTGCCTTTGAAAAAACAATTTATTAGATGAAAAGAAGGATAATTATCACTGCTTCCGTATTTGGAACACTTGCTGTTATAGCAGGCGCCTTTGGGGCACATGGTTTAGATAAATCACTATCCGTAAAAAATATAGAAATATGGCATACAGCTGTACAATACCAGTTTTACCATGTTTTTGCTTTGTTATTCCTGTCAACCCTAACCCGGTATCAAACCAGGCTTATTAAAGATTGCTACTATCTTTTTACTTTTGGGATAATACTATTTTCGGGCTCGTTATACCTGCTTGCATGCACCGAACTGTTAGGATGGAGTTGGATACCTATTATGGGCCCGGTTACCCCGCTTGGCGGATTACTTTTTATTGGCGGCTGGATAAGTATGGGTGTGGTTGCGCTTAAAAATAAATCAAGTTAATGTTAGAGTTTGCCGAAGCACAACATAGTGACCGCGAAACGCTTTTTGTTGAGGTAATTTTGCCCTTAGCAATAGCAAAGAACTATACATACCGTGTTCCGTTCGAGATGAACGGTTTGGTAATGGTTGGTAAAAGGGCCATTGTTCAGTTTGGCAAAAGCAAGCTTTATACAGCTATTATTGCCTCTATAGGTACAGTGGCCCCCGAAAAATACCAGGCAAAATACATTATTGAGTTATTGGATGAACGCCCAATAATAACGGGTGAGCAATTACATTTTTGGCAATGGCTTGCTGAATATTATATGTGCAATATTGGCGAAGTAATGAATGCCGCCCTGCCGTCAGCATTAAAGCTGGCAAGTGAAACACGCATAATGCTTAACAAAGGTTTCGTGTATGATCGAAGCGCCTTGCATGATAAAGAGTTTTTGATTGTTGAAGCCCTTGATATTCAACCAGAATTAACGGTTAGCGACATAATAAAACTATTGGGTCAAAAGACAGTGATGCCCATCCTCAAATTATTATTTGAGAAAAACATTATCAATATATCAGAAGAAGTAAGTGAACGGTACAAACCGCGCACACGCACTTTTATTACCCTGAACCCGGTATATCACAACCAGGAAAATTTAAAGGAACTGTTCATCATCCTCGAAAAACGCGCCCCTAAACAGGCGGACGCTATTTTGGCTTATATAAAACTATCGCGTCATCAAAAAAGCATATCTAAAAATGAGCTGATTGAAGAAAGCGGCGCGGGGGATTCAAGCATAAAATCGTTAATTGAAAAAGAGATACTTATTGCGGAAGAAAAAAATGTAAGCAGGCTATATTACGAAGAAGAGGAAGCCTTTGACACTTTTGAATTAAGTGAACAACAACAGGATGTTCTAAAGCATATTAGTAAGGAGTTTACACAAAAAGATGTGGTTCTTTTGCATGGTATTACTTCATCGGGCAAAACACAGGTTTATATCAGGTTGATCGAAGAAATGATCAATACCGGCAGGCAAGTACTTTACCTACTGCCCGAAATTGCCCTTACTACGCATATCATTGAGCGTTTGCGCATGTATTTTGGGACCAATATTGGTATTTATCATTCGCGGTTTAATGATAATGAGCGTGTTGAGGTTTGGAAAAAAGTGCTTAATAATGAATATAAAGTTGTTTTGGGGGCGCGGTCATCTGTGTTTTTGCCATTTAATGATTTGGGGTTGATCATAGTTGATGAAGAGCACGAAACATCCTATAAACAGTATGACCCTGCGCCGCGTTACAATGCCCGCGATGCAGCTATTTTCCTGGCAAATATGTATAAGGCGAAGGTGTTGCTGGGTTCCGCAACCCCGTCATTTGAAAGTTATTACAATGCCCGTATCCAAAAATATGGATTTGCCGAGCTTACAGAACGTTATGGCGGTGTAAAGCTGCCCGAAATTGAAGTGGTAAGCATCGCTGCGGAAACAAAAAGCAAAACCATGCAGTCGCATTTTACGAGTGTGCTGATGGCTGATATAAAAGAAGCCCTTGTTAATAAAGAACAGATTATTTTGTTCCAAAACCGCAGGGGCTATGCGCCATTGCTGATGTGTAAAATATGCGCTTACACGCCAAAATGTATCAATTGCGATGTAAGTTTAACCTACCATAAAAGCAGTGGCAAACTACATTGCCATTATTGCGGCTATAAAGAAGACGCACCCCAAATTTGCCCCGCCTGCGGTTCAACCCACCTGGAATATAAAGGGTTTGGCACTGAAAAGGTAGAGGGTGAGCTGGCAGTATTATTGCCTGAGGCCCGCATTGCCCGTATGGATTTAGATACAACCCGCTCACGTAATTCGTTGCAAACCTTACTGAATGACCTGGAAGAGAAAAAAATAGATATCCTTATCGGTACCCAGATGGTTGCCAAAGGGCTGGATTTTTCGGGGGTTACCGTGATCGGGATCATTAATGCCGACAGTCTGCTGAAATTCCCCGATTACAGGGCTAACGAGCGCAGTTACCAGATGCTGGCCCAGGTAAGCGGCAGGGCCGGACGGCGCGGTAAGCAGGGCAAGGTAGTGATACAAACGTATGATGTAAACCATCGCGTTATTAAACAGGTAATTGAAAATAACTATAATGACCTGTATTTTACCGAGATGGAAGAACGCAGAAGCTTTAAATACCCGCCTTTTTATCGTATTATTAACCTTGATGTTAAACATAAAGACCCCGAAATAGTGAACAACCAGGCCGCTTATCTCGCAACCGAACTGCGCAAACACTTTGGCGACAGGGTGATAGGCCCGGAATTTCCATTGGTAGCCAGGATAAGAAACTATTACATAAAAACCATCATGCTTAAATTTGAGAAAGACCTGGTATCCATAAATAAAGCTAAAACTATTATAAGGGATGTGATAACGCAGTTTCAAACCACAAAACTAAGCAAAGGGAGTGTGGTTCAGCCAGATGTGGATCCGTATTAAGAAATTGTCATTGCGAGGAGGAACGACGAAGCAATCGCAAACTTTACAGAGCGGTCGCACATAGTTCGCGATTGCTTCGTGCCTCGCAATGACAAGTTTTAGCCTTTTAGAGTTCAAACAAATAATCAGCAAAATCATAAAAATCAACCATATCTGTGATTAACTTCGCTCTCATAAATGGCATATAAATACGTAGATAATTACCGTGAGCAAGGGGCCCGCAAACAATTAGTTGAAGAGTTAAAGAAAAAAGGTATTGAAGACGAAAATGTGCAGAAAGCCATTGGCAAAGTGCCGCGCCATTACTTTTTTGATGAAACTTTCTGGAACCAGGCTTATAAAGATATTGCCTTCCCAATAGGCGAGGGGCAAACTATTTCCCAACCTTATACAGTTGCCTATCAAACACAGCTTTTACATATTCAAAAAGGGGATAAGGTACTTGAAATTGGCACGGGCAGCGGATACCAAACCTGTATATTAATAGAGCTTGGCGCTAAAGTTTTTACCATTGAACGGCAGGAAAAACTATACAAGCATACGGCAGAAGTTTTGCCCAAAATAGGGTACCATGCAAGGTTTTTCCTGGGCGATGGTTCACGTGGAATACCTAAACGGGCGCCTTATGATAAAATAATAGTTACTGCTGGTGCGCCTACGGTACCTGATGAACTATTGAAACAACTGAATATCGGCGGGATTTTGGTAATACCTGTCGGCGACCAGGAAACACAAAAGATGATCACTGTTCTAAAAACAGGTGAAAATGATTATGAAAAAATTGTGCTGGATACTTTTCGGTTTGTGCCATTGGTGGGAGATAAAGCCTGGTAAGTAATTTCCGAATTTCTAATTGTTATGCAAATTAAGTATTAAGACCAGAATCTACGAGAACTTTATTAGCCTTTTTTAATTACAGGCTCCTGAAATCTTGATTCTCTTTTATTTTTTATAATTTTCATAAACCAAATTATAAACCCGATGAAAAAACTTACAGCTACTTTATTGTTATTTTTTTTCTTGCATGTTTGCATGGCTCAGGACCCATCGCTTAATATAAAATGGGACAATAGTTTAATGGTGTCAAAATCAACACCAACTTTACAGGTGGTTGGCAATCCCATGCTCAGTCGGGGCGCGTCAATGCATGATGGTTCCTTTTACGCATTGAAAGACCTGAATGCCGATTATGTTAGATATGTGCCATGGTTTCCGTACCCCAAATTAGTGGTCGCTGAACTGGATGCACCTGACAATGGAAAAACTTCATGGGACTTTAGTTTGATAGACCCGATGACAATTGATTTCTTTGAAGCTACTAAAGGCCATTCTGTCATTTTGAATTTTAGCACTACGCCCCAATGGATGTATAAAACAGAAAAACCGGTAGCTTATGCTAAAGACCCAAATCAGGTAGACTGGAATTACGGAGGTGGTACCCAATTAAGGGATACTACAATGAAAGAGCTGACAGATTACTATGTAAGGCTGATTAGTTGGTACACTAAAGGCGGTTTTACTGATGAAACGGGAAAATACCATAAATCAGGTTATCACTATGAAATTCCATACTGGGAAGTTTTCAATGAACCCGATTTTGAACATTCAATGACCCCGGAAACATACACCCAAAAATATGATGTAATGGTAACGGCAATCCATAAAGTATCACCAAACACCAAATTTGTAGGTTTGGCCCTTGCTTTTGAAAAACCCGATTGGTTCGAATATTTTTTAAACCCGGCAAATCATAAGCCGGGTATTCCACTTGACATGATCTCCTACCATTGTTATGCCAATGCCAACAACAATCAAAAATTTGAGGATTACGAATACACCTTGTTTGATAAAGCGGATAATTTTATAAATACGGTAAGTTATATTGAAAATATCCGCAAAAGGTTATCGCCAAACACTAAAACGGATATTGATGAACTGGGGACGTTTGTCAGCGATGAGATGCGCAATCAGCCAATAACCCAGGCATACTGGAACCTTTCCGCTTCTGTTTACGCTTACTTTTTTATTGAATTGACAAAAGCAGGCATAGATGTAATTGGTGAATCGCAATTAGTTGGTTTCCCAACGCAATATCCCGATGTAAGTATGATCAACTATTTAAACAGCAAGCCAAATGCCCGTTTTTGGGTGTTGAAAATGATAAAAGATAACATCAATGCCGGCGATACATTGGTTGAAACAAATATTGATGCCAATAATGGCGATGACATTGCTGCCCAGGCTTTCGCAAATGGCAGCAGTAAAAAGATACTCATTCTTAATAAAAGAAACAAAACCATCCGGCTAAAAGTTCCGGCCGGATTTAATGGCGCTAAAATAAGTACCATCGATGAACTTTCTGATGATAATGCTGCAATTCAATCTGTAATAAGCGACGATACTATTGAACTGAAACCTTTTGCTGTTAGTTTAGTGCTGCTTAATCTTGCTAAATAATGGGGATGCCAAGTTTTTTATTATCCTTTTATTGAAGGTAATATTGGCTTAATAAAGATATTAACAAAACGGTACAAAAAGATAATATTTTAATGCATAAATCTGTTCTAATACTGTACCAATTTCCTTTAAAATATCTATAAATTTGAAGTACCAATTATTAAAAATTTAATTAAAAAATTATGGCTACCCAATTAGAAGAACAGCACCTTGTAGCAAGGCCTGCGTTTAAGGATCATTATGATAATTTTATTGGTGGTGAATGGAAAGCGCCGGTTAAGGGGCAATATTTTGAAAATATTTCACCCATTGACGGGCAATCATTCACAAAAGTCCCGCGATCAGGAAAAGAGGATATTGACCTGGCTTTGGATGCCGCACATAAGGCATTTGCAACCTGGTCACATACCTCGCCAACAGAAAGAAGCAATGTATTGTTAAAGATTGCCGATATTATGGAAAAAAATCTGGCTTACCTTGCGGCGGTAGAAACAATTGACAATGGTAAACCAATCCGCGAAACTATGGCTGCTGACCTCCCGTTGGCGGTGGATCACTTCAGATATTATGCCGGTGTTATCCGCGCCGAAGAAAGTACAGTAAGCGAAATCGATGCCAATACCGTTTCGTTAAATATACATGAGCCAATAGGCGTTGTTGGCCAGATCATCCCATGGAACTTCCCGTTATTAATGGCTACTTGGAAACTGGCCCCTGCAATTGCAGCTGGTTGCACAGTGGTAATGAAACCAGCCGAACAAACCCCTGTAGGGATTTTGATATTTATGGACCTGATAAAAGATGTTCTTCCGCCGGGTGTTGTAAATATTGTTACCGGATTTGGCCCCGAAGCCGGTAAACCGCTGGCCAGTTCGCCGCGTGTAGCTAAGGTTGCATTCACAGGTGAAACAACAACTGGTCGCCTAATTATGCAGTATGCTTCTGAAAACCTGAACCCGGTGACTATGGAACTGGGTGGAAAATCACCTAACATCTTTATGCCAAGCGTAATGGATGCCGATGATGATTTCTTTGATAAATGTTTGGAAGGGGCAACGATGTTCGCACTTAACCAGGGTGAAGTTTGTACCTGCCCATCGCGTTTGCTGGTTCATGAATCCATTTATGACCGCTTTATTGAAAGGGTGATAGAAAGGGTCGAAAATATAAAAATGGGCCATCCATTGGATCCAACTACTATGATGGGCGCACAGGCATCGCAGGATCAATACGAAAAGATACTTTCATATATCGAAATAGGTAAAGAAGAAGGCGCTGAAGTGCTGACAGGTGGCGCTAAAAAGTATTTAGATGGCTTAACAGAAGGCTATTATATACAACCAACTATCTTAAAAGGGCACAATAAAATGCGTGTATTCCAGGAAGAAATATTCGGCCCTGTTGTTTGTGTTACTACATTTAAATCTACTGAAGAAGCCATTGAAATTGCTAACGACTCCCTATATGGTTTAGGGGCCGGTGTTTGGACAAGGGATGCGCATGAATTGTACCAGTTGCCAAGGGCTATCCAGGCAGGTCGCGTTTGGGTGAACTGTTACCATGCTTATCCGGCGCATGCACCGTTTGGCGGCTATAAAAAATCTGGTTTTGGGCGCGAAACCCATAAAATGATGCTGAACCATTACCGCCAGAATAAAAACATGCTTATCTCGTATGACAAGAAAAAGCTTGGATTTTTTTAATAAGGACTGTTGAATTTGGCAAAAGCATCATGGCGATAAATGCCGTGATGCTTTTTAATTTTTTAAGATGATGAAGATGACAGAAAGAATTTCGGTAACTCCTGAAGCTGCAAAAATAATAAGGCAATTGCGCGAAGAACATGGTGAATTAATGTTTCACCAAAGCGGAGGCTGTTGTGATGGTTCGCAGCCAATGTGTTTTGAAAAAGGCGAATTTAAAGTCGGCGCGAACGATGTTTATTTGGGTGATATTGAAGGCTGCGGCTTTTTTATGGGCAGTGACCAGTTTGATTACTGGCGGCATACCCAGCTTAACATTGATATTACACCGGGCAGGGGGTCAAGTTTTTCGCTTGAAATACCGCTTGGGCTTAGGTTTATTATCCGTTCGCGATTATTTACCGATGAAGAAACAAAAAACCTGCAGCCGGTTATTTCGGGTGAGGAATATCTTGAGTTACAACATTTATAATAATAAACAACTACATTAAAAAATCAAGTCCCCCTGCCAGGTAGAATTCCATTTAATGAAATATTAAACCTCAATTGACTAATTGTTATTGAGGTTTTTTTTGCTTAAAGATGAATTAGCTCACGCCTGCAATAATTTTGATTGTCACTATTTCCCCCTTACGTTGTCATCCACAGCACCCCTCTAAATTAAAAATTGAAGGTAAGTTTGTTTTGAAATCACTAACAGAATTAGAATTAATCTGAAAACATCATGATAAAAAATTAATGCTTGATGGATTTAAAAGGTAAGTGCCCGGAACTATAAGCAATTGATAACTAATGTTTAGCTTTTTGCTTTGTGCATTCAGCTTTTGGCTTTATAATCATCCTTAAATTTTTTAAATAAAATTTTGTGCAACCAAAACGTTTCATATATATTTGTGCAACCAAAAGGTTTCATTAATATGAGAAGAGATACATTCCAGGCCATCGCTGACCCAACAAGAAGAGAGATATTGAGTATGATTGCCTACAAATCGCTAAACGTCAATTCGGTTACAGAACATTTTGATGTAAGCAGGACGGCTATTTATAAACATATAAAAATACTGACCGAGTGCGGTTTGATAGTGATGAAGCAGGAGGGACGGGAGCGTTATTGCGAGGCCCACATGGAAAAACTGAACGAGGTATCTGATTGGGTGGACCAATACCGAAAATTCTGGACGGAAAGATTAGATAACCTGGAAATTTATTTAGCTGAAATACAATCTAAAAATAAAAAAGATGGAACAAAAAAGTAAACAAAACAAAGAACTTGTTATAATTCGCGTTTTTAACGCGCCGCGCGACATCGTTTTTAAAATGTGGACTGAAGCGGAACACCTGGCAAAATGGTGGGGCCCTAAAGGATTTGATGTTATCGTCAAAAAACTCGAGCTTAAACCGGGTGGCGTTTTTCATTATTGCATGGCAAAAAACGATATGGAAATGTGGGGTAAATTTGTTTACCGCGAGATTGTTGCACCAGAGAAGTTGGTTTTCATTAATTCATTTTCGGATAAAGACGGCAATATCACCCGTTCACCTTTTATGGCTAACTGGCCCCTCGAGGTATTGAATACCCTAACATTTAAGGAACAGGATGGAAAAACAACCGTCACCCTCAAAGGAGGCCCTTGTAACGCGACCGAAGAAGAGCAAAATATATTCGCTGCCAATACAGGATCAATGCAGCAGGGCTTCGCTGGCACATTTGAACAACTTGACGAATACCTTGCCGCTATTACCATATAAAAAACGGACTTAAAATTAAAAGATCATGGCTTTAAAAAATAAACCGACGAATAGCCCCGCGAAAAATGAACTTGCTATTACCCGAATTTTAAATGCATCCAGGGAACTTGTATGGGAAGTTTGGACAAACCCGGAGCACATTGCCAAATGGTGGGGGCCAAATGGCTTCACAAATACCATCCATAATATGGACGTAAAGCCGGGTGGCGAAATGAACTTTATAATGCATGGCCCCGATGGGACGGATTACCCAAATAAGATCGTATTTAATAAGTTGGTGAAACCCGAACTTATTGCTTATTCCCACGTCAATGCCCCCAAATTTGATACGACGGTTACTTTTAAAAAATATGGCGACAAAACAAAAGTTAAGATCGTGATGGTATTTAATTCGGCTAAAGATTATGATGTAGCTGTAAATATACATGGTGCTAAGGAAGGATTGATACAGCATATTGGGCGGCTGAAAAATTTTGTTGAAAAGATGAACGCTAAATAAGAATGATCATGAGAAAAATAATTGTATCAAACTTTGTTTCCTTAGATGGATACATTGCGGGGCCAAACGGCGAATTGGACTGGCATGTAGTTAATAAAGAATTTTTAGACTATGCCGAAGATATGCTGAATTCAGTGGATACTATATTATTCGGACGGGTAACTTACGAAATGATGGCAGCTTACTGGCCGATGCCCGAACCCAAAGCAAACGACCCTGTTATAGCCGGCAAAATGAACGGATTACCTAAAATTGTTTTTTCAAAAACGCTTGATAGGGTCGAATGGGAAAACTCAACGTTGGTAAAAGACAATATTAAAGAAACGGTGTTAAAATTAAAGGAACAGCCCGGAAAAGACATCGTAATACTGGGCAGCGGGAGCATTGTATCGGCTTTCACACAAATGAGTATAATTGATGAATACAGAATAATAATTAATCCTGTTATATTAGGTGCCGGAAAAACCCAGTTTAATGAAAGTTTGGATAAAAAAATACTAAAGCTCACAGATGTGAAGCAGTTCAGTTCGGGAGTAATTATTCTTTATTATCAACCAATACAATAACCTTAAATCTTTAAAAAAAATGAAAAAAATCAACATTATTTACTGGGTCGCGACCAGCCTTTTGCTGGCGCTGATGCTATTTTCGGCCGTAGGTAGTTTTATGCCTCCTAATCCCGATGGGACAAAGATGATGGATGCCATGGGTTACAAACCTTACATAATTCATTTTTTAGCAGTTGCGAAAATATTAGGCATTATTGCCATTCTTGTTCCTGGCTACCCGAGGTTAAAAGAATGGGCCTACGCCGGTTTTACTTTCGACTTGCTTGGGGCTACATATTCAATGTATGCGTCAAACTTGCCGGTAAGCGCATGGGCGCCAATGTTTATCTTCCTGGCCTTGTTGGCTGTTTCCTACATTTTCTATCATAAAAAGTTAAAATTAAAGGCATCTTCATAAAAGACGCCACGGTGTAAATTCAGATGACGGCACTTACGGCTTCGGCAAAATTAAAACGTTTTTTTACGCTATTCGGCGAGGCCATTGCAGGCAGTGAGCAGGATTATACAGTTGGCAGTATTCGCAAAGCTGTATTCCTACTTGCTATCCCTATGATCATGGAAATGATTATGGAATCTGTTTTTGCCGTGGTGGATATTTTTTTTGTCGGTAAGTTGGGTAATGCAGCCGTTGCTACGGTAGGTCTTACTGAATCGGTACTAAGTTTAGTTTACTCCATAGCCATGGGTTTAAGTATCGCAGCTACTGCGCTTGTGGCAAGGCGGGTTGGTGAAAAAAACCTGGAAGGCGCTGCCAAAGCCGGTATGCAAACAATTCTTTTTGCGGTATTGCTATCCCTGATTATAGCGGTTACAGGAGTCACGTTTGCCGGGTCAATTTTGCAATTGATGGGCGCGAACGCGAAAATGGTAGCAGCCAATATCCGTTATACCGAGATCATGTTTGGCGGCAATATTGTGATCATGCTACTGTTTCTTATCAATGGTATATTTCGCGGGGCAGGGGATGCAAGCATTGCCATGCGGAGCCTCTGGATAGCAAACATCGCCAATATTATACTATGCCCTGTACTAATTTACGGGCTTGGCCCCATACCTGCGCTGGGTTTAAAAGGCGCGGCCATTGCTACAACAATAGGTCGTGGCCTGGGCGTATTTTATCAGTTATACCGCCTGTTTATCCGCAAAGGATTATTAAATTTTTATATATACCAGTTAAAGCCGCAAGGTGAATTATTACAGCAGATTGTCAGGCTTGGCAGTACCGCAACCCTGCAATTTTTAGTAGGATCAGCCAGTTGGGTATTTTTGGCAAGATTAGTGGCTGGTTTTCACGAAGCTGCCATGGCAGGCTACCAGGTGGCCATTCGCCTGTTTTTATTTTTCCTTTTGCCGGCCTGGGGATTGAGCAATGCCGCCGCTACCCTGGTGGGACAAAATCTTGGCGCGGGAAAACCTGAACGGGCGGAGCAAAGCGTGTGGACTACGGCGGGCTATAATGTTATATTCATGATCTCTGTGAGCGTGTTCTTTTATCTTTTTGGTGAGCAGGTTGTTGACTTTATGAATAGTGATTTGCAGGCACGGCATTATGCTTTACAGGCGCTTCGCATTATTAGCCCCGGTTACGTTTTCTGGGGGATTGAAATGGTAATGATGAACGCGTTTAATGGTGCCGGCGATACGAACACGCCAACCGTTGTTAATCTTTTATGTTTTTGGCTGTTTCAAATCCCGGTGGCCTGGGTATTAAGTCAACATTATATCAGGGAGCCCAAAGCCATTTTTATCACCATTTTAATTACGCAGGTTGTTGCTGCAGCGTTAAGCTTCTACCTGTTTAAAAAGGGCAAATGGAAGACAGTTAAGGTATAATCATGATAGAGATATTCAAAACGAACGTTAATAATAAGCAGCTGGCAAATAAAGTATTAAAAGCGCTTCATTCCGGTTTGCCAGGCTGTTGTTTTAATTTTGACCTGGATGATTGTGACCATACCCTGCGTGCGCAAACTGAAGGCTGCAATGTTGAAATCAAACGAATCATTCAAATAGTGACCGCACAAAGTGTTGAGATATCATTATTTGAGGACTGAAATAAAGGCCTCGCTATTCCGCAACCTTGATCTTAATCACCAGCTTTTTAACCACATCATACCCGTCAACCTTAATACTGGGCCTGTGTGCATCCCCTGGGAAAAACAGGAAAAATGTACCCGGTGTTGCGATATAATATTGCCCTTCGGCGGTGTAATTTGCCGCATCTCTCGCGTCATCATAAGGTTTTATGACGGTAGCCGTAGTTATCGGAGCTACACCAATTTTTTCCTTACCCTTTATTACATATTGCAGGTCGATGTATTTCTGGTGCGATTCCCATGCCGATTGCTCAAATGTTTTTGATGGCGCTTCTGTTATGGTTGCATAAGCATTATCGCCATCAATAACGTACTTGCCCGGCTTTAAGGTTAAAAGATCGCTGTCCCTTAAAAATGCAAACGCTTTGTCCCAAACAGCTTTGTTTTTATGGTATTGTTCAGCAAACACAACGTTATTTACCGACGAATGTACCTTCAGTTTCAGCCCGTTTTTCCATTCCTTGCTATGCACCCATTTTGTGGCGCTTTTTTCAGCCCACGTGGTGGTATCCTGGGCCGAAACTGTAGTTATTAAACCTAAAAAAGCAAAAAACAACAGCAGTTTTTTATAAATCGGTAAATTATTCATGATATAATTGTTTTAATTTAGGGGAGCATCAAATTTAAGCCAATGTAAAAACTATTTTACTATTTTTTGATAACCTAAATACTAACTTTGGTGAGCGGTGAATTGGGAGTAGTCAGTAGCATAATTATCTTACTCACTACTCACCGTTCACCACTCACTTAATCAACCAATTATAACTACCTTGAAAATACTCCACAGCGTACATCCCGACGATTTTAAGCAATACGATACTGCATTGATCCGGGAGCGGTTTTTGATAGACGGCATCGTACAAAAAGACATCATTGAGTTTGTATATACCCACTATGACCGCATGATAGTCGGGGCTGCCAACCCGGTAAATAAGCAGCTTTTATTAAAAACCTACCCAAATCTCCGTGCTGATTATTTTTTAGAACGACGTGAGATCGGGATAATCAATGTCGCGGGCGATGGTTATATTGTGGCCGACGGGCAAACCTACGACCTGGGCAAGTTTGATTGTTTATACATTGGTAAAGGCGTCAGAAGTGTGGCATTTTCCAGTAAAAACAGCGATGACCCTGCCTTGTTCTATTTACTTTCGGCGCCTGCACACGTTTCATACCCAACTACTTTAATGAGTATTGGTGAAGCGGCAAAAGTTAATGCCGGAAGCCTGGCGACAGCTAACGAACGAATCATAAATAAATATATCCATGCAGATGGCATTAAAAGCTGTCAGTTGGTGATGGGCCTAACGATATTACAAACGGGTAGTGTTTGGAATACCATGCCTGCCCACACACACGACCGCCGGATGGAGGCTTATTTTTATTTCGATTTGCCGGTAGGTCAAAAAATAGTGCATTATATGGGTAAAGGCGACGAAACCAGGCACATTATGATGAATAATTATGAAGCAGTAGTATCGCCGCCATGGAGCATACATTCAGGCAGCGGTACCACCAATTATAATTTTATATGGGGCATGGCGGGGGAGAACCTGGATTATACTGATATGGATACTGTTTCGATAACTGATTTAAGATAGATGAATTCACCAGATATGATTTCAAGGATCATTCTATTTTTACAACTCAATACCCCGTAGGGGTAAAACATTTGTAGAAAAATAATAACAAAGCAAATTTGCCACGTCAGTGGCTACCCTTCGCCAATAGGACAACTTATGACGGAGATTGTAATTTTTTTGATGGTACAATATTTAATATAAATGGCAGATAAATTTTCACTAAGCGGTAAAGTAATAGTAGTGACCGGTGGCACCGGTATTTTAGGGAATTCATTTGTTAACGGTATTGTTGAAGCCGGTGGAACGGTTGGCATTTTAGGCCGCAACAAAGCTGTGGCTGCTGAGCGGGCCGATCATATTAATGCAAACGGGGGCAAAGCTTTAGCTTTAGTGGCGGATGTATTGAATAGCGAAGAACTGATTGCCGCTAAAAATCAGCTTCTTGCCGCTTTTGGCAGGATTGACGGCCTTGTTAATGGAGCCGGGGGCAATATGCCGCAAGGCGTTTTACAGCCTGATGAAGATATTTTCAGCATGAACCTTGAGGGGATGAAGCAAGTGATGGAAGTTAATTTATGGGGCACATTATATCCGACTCAAATATTCGGCGATGCAATAGCCAAAACCGGGAAAGGAAGTATTGTCAATATCTCATCCATGAACTCAAAACGTGCCATCACAAAAGTGTTGGGCTATAATATGGGTAAGGCGGCTGTAGATTGCTACAACCAATGGTTTGCCGTGGAGTTGGCCAATCGTTATGGTGACGCCATCAGGATGAATGCACTTGCCCCGGGCTTTTTCCTGACCGAACAAAACCGTAATTTATTAACCCTGCCCGAAGGAGGTTATACAGATCGGGGCAGTAAGGTGATCAGGAATACGCCATTTAAACGCTTTGGCCATCCTGATGAGCTGATAGGGGCGTTGGTTTGGTTGCTAAGTGATGCTTCGGCATTTGTTACCGGTTCAATGATCTGTGTGGATGGGGGCTTTTCGATATTTGGAGGAGTTTGATTTTTGAAAGAGGTTGAAAGAGGTTGTAAAGGTCGTAATAGTTGAAAAGGATAAAAAATGTTGTAATTTCATCCAACCAAACAACCTCCGGTAACTATCGGGATAAACCATAACTCATGAAACAGAAAAGTACTTTTCTATTGTTGCTGCTTGCATTTTTTGCAGTCAGCTCATTAGCTCAAAACAACACTTTGCAGCCGGGTAATGCAGTTACCGAAAAATTTTCGCCCGAAAGGCTGCAGCGGATCGATAAATTAGTACAGCAATATATTGATTCAGGATGGGTAAAAGGGGCTAATGCTTTTATAGCCCGCAATGGGAAAATAGTTTATTATAAAGCTTTTGGCATGGCTGATGCCGAGAAGAATATTCCTATGAAAACCGATGCGATATTTCGCATTGCTTCTCAAACCAAGGCGATTACAAGCGTTGCCATAATGATGTTGTTTGAAGAGGGAAAATTTCTGCTGGATGACCCAATCTCCAAATACATTCCTTCATTTGCACATCCAAAAGTGCTGGCTGAATTTAATCCTAAAGACACTACCTATACTACTATCGCAGCGAGAAGGGAAATTACCATAAGGGACTTACTGACCCATACTTCAGGTATTGATTATGCGCAGATCGGCTCTGATAAAATGAAGGCTATTTATGCAAAAGCAGGTATTTATGCTGCTTTTGTGAGCGAAAAAATATTTCTTGCCGACGCAATTAACAAATTAGGTGCTTTGCCATTGGTTCGTCAGCCCGGCGAAGGCTTTACCTATAGTTTAAGTGTTGATGTGTTAGGTTACCTGGTTGAAAAGGTATCCGGTAAAAGTCTTGACCAATTTTTTAAGGAAAGAATATTTGAGCCGCTGGGTATGAATGATACTTACTTTTACCTGCCGCAATCAAAATATTCAAGGCTGGTAGCTGTATATACACCTGATAAACAGCAACGCCTTGTAAAATGGAGCTCCGAAACCTTCCAGGGCGTATCGGCTGATTATCCAATGGTTAAGGGAACGTATTATTCCGGGGGCGGCGGCTTAAGCTCAACTATTAAGGACTATGCTACCTTTTTACAAATGCTTTTAAATAACGGGGAGTATAACGGGCATCGGCTATTGGCAAGGCATACGGTTGAAATGATGACGACCAACCAGATTGGCGATTTGTTTGTTGATGGTGTAAATAAATTCGGCCTGGGTTTCGAGGTTACTACTAAAGCCGGCCAGGCCAAACTTGGTGAAAGCGAAGGTTCATTTAGTTGGGGAGGATTTTACGGTACCATCTACTGGGCCGATCCCAAAGAAAAATTGGATTGCCTGTTTTTTGTGCAGCAATTTCCCTATCCGCACGGCGACTTGAATAATAAATTTATTGCAATGGTATATGCGGCGCTGGATAATTAGGTTTGAATTAGTGAATTAGTGAGGTTGTGAGTTTTTAAAAGGTTAAAAAGGGTTATAATTGTTACAAAGGTTATAATTGTTATTGTTGCAAATCTGATTATGCTTAGCTAAACTTGCGATTATACGATGGCCTTCCGTTAGCTATCGGGAGCCAAATAATACATCTGATAAACCTATTTAATATGATCAATCGTCGAAAGTTCATTCAAACTGCCTCAGTTGCCGGGACAAGTTTCCTGTTGGCGCCGCATTTAGGTAAGGCTGCCGGGTTTTTCAAAGGATCACCTAATGAGAAGGTTGTTATTGGCATGATGGGAACGCATAGCCGTGGGTTATACCTTGCTCAAAACTTTTCAAAAATTCCAAATGCCGAGATCGGTTACATCTGTGACGTAGACTCGAAAGTTGTTGAAAGCACCATTGCCGATATTTATAAACGCACGGGCAAAAAACCGGAAGGGATAACGGATATCCGCAAACTACTAGAGAAAAAAGATGTGGATGCAATAGTTATTGCAGCGCCTGATCATTGGCATGCCCCGGCAACTATCATGGCCTGCCAGGCTGGTAAACATGTTTATGTAGAAAAGCCCTGCAGTCATAACCCGCATGAAGGCGAAATGGCTGTAGCGGCCTCAAAAAAATATAACCGGCTGGTACAAATGGGCAGCCAGCGCCGTTCGTTCAACAATGTGCAGGGAATGGTGAAGGAACTTCATGATGGCGTTATTGGCCGCACTTATTATGCAAAAGGCTGGTACACCAACCACAGGCCCAGTATTGGCATTGGAAAAATAGTACCTGTGCCTTCAAATCTTGATTATGAGCTTTGGCAAGGGCCAGCGCCCCGCAAACCATATAAGGATAACCTTATCCATTATAACTGGCACTGGTTCTGGAATTGGGGCACAGGTGAGGCTTTAAATAACGGCACACATGAACTGGATGTGATCCGTTGGGGCTTGGGTGTTGATTTTCCGAACAAAGTAGTATCAACTGGCGGTCGTTTTGCTTTCAAGGACGACTGGCAAACGCCAGATACACAAAACATCCTTTATAATTTCCCGAATGATAAAGCCGCTGAATGGGAGGGACGCAGCTGCAATGGTTATAATATTGAAGGCCTTGGCCGCGGTGTTATATTTTATGGCGATAAAGGGACGCTCTTTTATGGCGGCGGTAACGGTTACCAGGTTTACGACGGCGACAATAAATTTGTAAAAGAGGTTAAAGATGATACGGTTGTGGATGCAAATAATAAAGTAAGCCCGACAGAATCGTTAGATGGCATGCACATGAAAAACTTTGTAGATTCGGTACGCGGCGTAACACAATTGAACTGCCCAATTGAAACAGGGTTCAGATCTACTTTGTTACCGCAGTTAGGCAATATATCTTACCGTGTTGACAGGGTTCTGCATATAGATACCTCCAATGGCCATATTTTAAACGATCCTGAAGCGATGAAGCTGTGGCATAGGGAATATGAAAAGGGGTGGGAAGTGAAGGTGTAGAACATGTGCAGATCAATTTACTCGTCGTCATTTAAAGGATGTTTATGAAATCAAGATCGGTCTAAATTTTAATAGGTGTTAGCGCCATCAAGCAAATTATATGAGTTTTAAATTTACAAAATTTGGAGTAATAAATGCACTGCTTAGCTTGATTCCTATTTTTCCTGCTTGGACTTTATTTCCAGGCATGTTAATTGGAATGGGACTTAAAAATTGCATAGGTGATTGTGTACTTAGCTATAAAATAGTTATGCTTTTGTCAATATTTTTAATTATTGGCGCAACTGGTTTATATTTATTACGCATTAAAAAAATCTTAATTAAAGAACCGAAAATTATTAAGAGAAATTTTAGGCTGTTTAGTTTATTCATTTATATGGTTGCAAATACTACAGCTTTTATAATAATTTTAGGGCCCTATTTAGTATGTAATGGTAGTAGCATGTCTATATTGGCTTGTTTTTATTCTGGACCGATCGCGAGTGTCTCAATAATAATTTTAGGTTTTTTGATAGATTTTAAAATAAAAGTTTATCCACTTGAGGCTTTTGTAACCTGAAAACTGACTTCCCTTGCTTGGTAAAGAGTGTCTAACCTGCTATTAATAAAATATATTTAAAAAAAACATGAAAAATCTAATCCTAAGTACCGTAATTATACTATCCGCAGCCTTCACTATCCCATCAACATCCCATGCCCAAAGCACCCCAAGCCTTTTCGACGGCAAAACCCTTAACGGCTGGAAACGCCTTGCCGGCACGGCCGATTATAAAGTTGAAGATGGTGCAATTGTTGGTACAACAGTACTTAATTCAAGCAATACTTTCCTGGTAACAGAAAAGGAATACGGCGACTTTATCCTTGAAATGGACACAAAAATCGAAAGTCCGTTAAGTAATTCCGGGGTACAGGTACGCAGTCATTTCGACCCTGCCGGGAATAACGGTAAGGGTAAAGTGTATGGCAGGCAATTTGAAATCGATCCATCGCCGCGTAAATGGTCTGGAGGTATTTATGACGAGGGTAGGAGGGATTGGCTCTACCCGTTGGATTTGAATGCTAAAGCAAAGGATGCTTTTAAAGTCGGCGTTTATAATCATATCCGGATTGAATGTATAGGTAATGAAATGAAAACCTGGATAAAC
>Ga0206864_1187_pt1 | contig 18591 bp, 14 predicted proteins | sample Alteio_BWOrgCont_42_FD_152632 | JGI IMG/M metagenome (GOLD analysis project Ga0206864, IMG submission 152632) | Enriched cells from forest soil in Barre Woods Harvard Forest LTER site, Petersham, Massachusetts, United States -... | ecosystem: Environmental > Terrestrial > Soil > Temperate forest >...
AATTTAGATTCAGGACTTGCGTATTGACGCTGTTGGGGAAGGGGTCGAACCTTCACGAAGTGGTTATTCCCTTTGCAGGGAGTTTCCCAAACTCTTCACCACCGGGACAAGGAGGTGTGTCTGCCCAAAATTCCACCACCCAACATTGTGTTTTTATGTAAAAGAACAAGCCAATTATCCTGATGACTTGATACAAATCTAACAGACCAATCTATTTGTTGCAAATATTTCAATAGAATATTTGTATTTTTATCAGTTTTTAATTATTCTTGTGAATAAATATTATTTTCCGAATTTATGTCCCACAGAAAAGCTCAAAATTTAGAAATTGATAATCTCGACATACAGATTTTATCGATATTAATGAAAAATGCGACCACTCCCTATACCGAGATCGCTAAAGAGTTGATCGTTTCCGGCGGAACTATACACGTGAGGATGAAAAAGTTGGAGGAAATGGGTGTAATAAAAGGCGCCAGTTTGGAAGTTGATCCACAAAAATTAGGGTACGACATCACTGCTTTTCTTGGAATTTTCCTCGAAAAAGGCTCCCAGTACAACGAAGCCGTCAAGCAATTAAAGACGGTGAAGGAAATTGTTGAGCTGCATTACACCACGGGCAGCTATAGCATTTTTGCCAAAATTGTATGCCACGACACCACCCATCTGCGCGAAGTGCTGAATGAGCAGATACAAGGTGTAAAAGGAATTCAGCGGACAGAGACCTTTATTTCGCTTGAAGAGAGCATCAGGAGGCAGATCACTTTGGAATAGATTTACTCAAATACATTGTACAATAAGCGATGGGCCGGTAAGTCCATCGCTTTTTTTGCATTATCCTATTTGAACCGGTCTTTCAGGGCAGCCAGTTTAGTTTGCAGATCGCTTTCCGGATCATTAGCAGGCTTTTTATTATATACCGGTTTCGGTGCAGGCCTTTGACCCGGGTTTTTCTGGGGCGCGGGCCGTCTTTCGGGTTTCGCTTCATTTTCCTTCATCGACAACGAAATCCGCTTTCGGTCGGCATCTACGCCGGTAACCGTCACCTCTACCTTTTGGTGTACTTTTAAAACCTCGTTGGCGTCCCTGATAAAGCGGTTGGTAATTTGGCTCAGGTGCACAAGGCCATCCTGGTGAACGCCGATATCAACAAATGCGCCGAAGTTAGTGATGTTGGTGACGATGCCGGGCAGTTTCATGCCGATCTTCAGATCGCTTATGGCATTTACACCATCGGTAAAACTGAACGCTTCAAACTGTTCGCGGGGGTCGCGGCCGGGTTTGGCCAACTCGGCCATAATATCATTTAGTGTGGGAAGGCCGACGGTTTCGGAAGTATATTTTAGCAGGGGAACACTTTTGCGAAGCTTGTCGTCGCCCATGAGTTGCTGTACCGAGCATTTCAGATCTTTTGCCATTTGCTCCACCAGCCCATACCGTTCGGGATGGACCGCACTGGTGTCCAGCGGGTTTTCAGCGTTGCCGATGCGTAAAAAACCTGCCGCCTGCTCAAATGCTTTTTCGCCAAGGCGCGGCACTTTTTTAAGTTGATCGCGACGTTTAAATGCGCCGTTTTGATTGCGATAATCCAAAATATTTTGCGCAAGCTGCGGCCCCAGGCCCGAAACATAGGCGAGTATTTGTTTGGAGGCGGTGTTCAACTCCACCCCTACGGCGTTTACACAGCTCATCACGGTATCATCCAGCGAGGTTTGCAGTTTGGCCTGGTCAACATCATGCTGGTATTGCCCTACACCAATGGATTTCGGGTCGATCTTCACCAGCTCAGCCAGTGGGTCCATCAAACGGCGGCCGATCGAAACCGCCCCGCGTACGGTAACATCCTTGTCGGGAAATTCTTCACGCGCTACATCCGATGCGGAATAGATAGACGCGCCGCTCTCATTCACCATTACAATAACGGCGTTGGGTAGATTAAGCTCTCTGGCAAAAACCTCCGTTTCCCGCCCTGCTGTACCGTTGCCGATAGCAATAGCTTCAACGTTGTGTTTTTCGAAAAGATGCTTGACGGTTTTTTCTGCCTCCTTTGCCTGCCCGGGGCCTGTATGCGGGAATACGGCTGTATATTCCAGCAATTTCCCCTGCTCATCCAGGCACACCACCTTGCAGCCGGTACGGAAGCCGGGGTCTATCGCCATGGTACGTTTCTGGCCAAGCGGGGCGCCTAATAAAAGCTGCCTGGCATTTTCCGCGAAAACACGGATGGCTTCTTCGTCGGCTCGCTTTTTAGTGAGCAGGCGCACTTCCGTTTCCATTGATGGCTTTAGCAATCGTTTGTAGCCATCGGTAATGGCGAGTTTAACCTGTTCGGCCGAAGCATTGTTGCCGCTTATGAATTGATGTTCCACAAGGCCGATAGCTTCTTCTTCATCGGGTTTTATGTCCAGCCATAATATTTCTTCTTTTTCCCCGCGCCGCATGGCCAGCAACCGGTGTGACGGAACGGATTTCACCGGCTCTGTCCAGTCAAAATAATCCTTGTACTTAATGCCTTCCTGTTCTTTGCCGGGCGCCACCTTTGATTGTAAAATCCCCTTTTCCATAAACAGGCTCCGTACCCGGTTGCGCACTTCCGCATTTTCGCTTATAGTTTCGGCAATAATGTCGCGGGCGCCGGACAAAGCTTCATCCACACTTTTTACGCCTTTTTCCTCGTCGATGTATTTTTCAGCTTCCGTGTTGATATCCAGGCGCCGTTGCTCAATGAGCAAGTCGGCCAGGGGTTGCAGGCCTTTTTCGCGCGCTATGGTTGCACGGGTTTTTCTTTTGGGGCGGTAGGGTAAATAAATATCTTCGAGGGTCACCACGGTTTCGGCCTCATTGACATGTTTTTCCAGTTCCGTCGTTAGCTTGCCCATGTCGGCAAGGGATTTCAAGATGGCTTCGCGGCGCTTGTCCAAATCGCGCAGCTGTTGGATGCGATCGCGGATGGCCATTACCTGCACCTCGTCAAGGGTGCCGGTTAATTCTTTTCGATATCGGGCGATAAAAGGCACGGTTGCGCCTTCGTCCAGTAATTCAACAGTTGCCTTAACTTGCTTTTCGGAAACGGCAAGCTCGGCTGATATTTTTTTAAGGTGTGATTGCACAGATTTATTATTTTTTGGGATTACACCGATTATTTTTTGATTGCACCGATTCATTTTGGATGGTAGTAACAACGCCCTTTGTTAAGAGATTGGCCACTGCAATCGGTTTAATCATTCCGAATCGGTGAAACTAAGTGTAGCGACCTCATGAACGCGCTAAAAACAAACAACTCGTGAATAATCATTTTAACAAAAACGGACTGCGAAGTTGGGCAGATTTGTGGGAATAGTCAAGAGTGGGTTTTCAACAAAAGGGGCGCGTAACCAAAAAATGTATCAAAAAACTGCTCGTTGTTGATAAACAGGTCCTGTACTGCATTTTTCATCCTCTAAAAACTTAAAAGCAGTTCTGTTTACAGCATTCCGAAAGGCTGCATCAAGGTTTTCATGCAAAGTGCTGATATGTAAATTTCCGCATTGGCAAATACTGGCGGTAAAATTAAAGCCATTGTCGCTGAAATTTACATACATAACAATTCCATTACACCTTACTAGCCAAAACAAGCTTTTAGTAAACTCTGGCAAGTTTTCAAGAGAAACCTTAATCGCGCCATTAAAACTTTTATTGATGTTATTGTCAGCGAGGTAGGTTAATGCCTGTTTTACCGGTCGGTAATCATGTTCGCGGTATAACCAGGGAATAGAAGATTCGCCTAAAAAGTTAATTTCCGTATAATTCAATAAGGTCAATAATTTTGCCAATTCCCTCGATAACTTATTGCACTTTCCTTGAGTCGAACCGGCCTCGAGATATAAGATATAGGATGAGAAAATTTCGGGAGAGACATAGTCATCCCCGTTCCGTTTTGAATGCACATACGTTGGGTACTTTTCGAGGAAAGCTTTCCGACCGACTTTGATGAACAGAGGTTTGTGGATATTCAAGTTATTTTGCCCGGCTTAAATAATTTTACTCCCATCAACACCGCAAAAAATGAAAAAACCGCAATCCCTAATGATGCCAAAATAATACGCAAGGTCTCGTGGTTTTCAATGCCGCGGTACAGGCCCGCCACTCCCGTCGCAACGAAGGCCAACGACATGATAAAAGGAAGAAATGCAATGCTTTTGTTGGGCATGTTATTTGATTGTTATTTTAAAGGCGCTTATTGTTAATCTTAACCGCTTCTTCCATTTCCTGGTCCATACGGTCGTCGTACAGGAAGCGGTAAAATACCCAGTCGTTATGGGGTTTATAAAGAATAAATGTAAACCGAATCGGCTGCACCTCGTGCTTTACGAGGTAACTGTATAATACCAGACTGCCGGAAGCGCTTTTTTGCGAGATCAGTTCTTTTCCTAAATAATCGCCAAGCGATTGCCGCACTGAATCAAGTTTAAGTTTTAATTGTGCAAGACCTCCGGGGTTCACAAAATATTTATTCGTGCCAAAAAAGTAATCCAGGGCCGGCCCGGTGCCTTCCTCCTTGTATTTCTTAAAAAATTCATCAATGACAGATGATGCAGGTTTGGCCGGCTGCACTACAGCGGGTTTGACAGTGGGTTTGGCAGCGGTTTGCGCCCCCGCCCGGAGGCTCATGCAGCAAACTATAGCCGAAAATAAAAGTGCAGCAACGCTTGCGCATGTAATATTATTTTTCATGGTTGGCTGATATAAAAAGCAAATAAAAGAAAAAAGCCTGCTATTTTAAAGCAGGCCGGTTTATTTACTTGGTTAGTTGATATTATTGATAGTATTGGGGCAGTCAGGTAGTTATTTCGCTACATACATAACTTCCTTAACGGCTTTGACTACTCGTTCAGGGTTTGGAAGATATTCCTGGATCAGCGTTGGTGCATATGGCAGCGGTACGTCGCCGCCCATTATCCGGAGAACCGGGGCGTCTAAATAATCAAAGGCGTCTTTCTGCACTTTGAAGGCGACTTCGGTAGCGATAGAACCCAATGGCCAGCTTTCTTCAACTATCACCAGGCGGTTGGTCTTTTTTACGGAAGCAATCACGGTATCATAATCTATCGGGCGAACGGTGCGCAGGTCGATCACTTCGGCATGGATGCCTTCTTTCTCCAGCTCGGCGGCAGCGGCATTCACCACTTTCATGATCTTGCCAAAGCCTACCAGCGTAACATCACTGCCTTCTTTGGTTACATGGGCCTTGCCCAATTCAATATAATAAGTTTCTTCGGGAACTTCGCCTTTATCGCCATACATCAGCTCCGACTCCATAAAAATAACCGGATCCGGGTCGATGATGGCTGATTTTAGTAAACCTTTCGCATCGTAAGGGTTTGATGGCACCACCACTTTAAGCCCCGGGCAGTTGGCATACCAGCTTTCAAAACACTGGCTGTGCTGCGAGCTGAGCATGCCGGCATTGCCGGTTGGGCCGCGAAACACGATCGGTACCGAAAACTGCCCACCGCTCATCGACATGATCTTGGCCGCGCCGTTGATGATCTGGTCTATCGCAACCAGCGAAAAGTTAAAGGTCATGAACTCCACAATGGGGCGCAGGCCGTTCATTGCCGACCCGATGCCGATACCGGCAAAACCACCTTCAGAGATCGGCGTGTCGATTACCCTCGCGGCGCCGAACTCATCCAGCATTCCCTGGCTTACTTTATAAGCGCCGTTGTACTCGGCGACTTCTTCACCCATCAGGTATATGTTTTCGTCCTTGCGCATTTCTTCGGTCATTGCTTCGCGAAGCGCCTCCCTGAACTGTATTTCTCTCATTGTTTTGTTCCTATGCTCTTTTTTGCGAACGCAAATATAAACACTAATGTTTGATTTGCAATTCGTGCCAAAAATGCATGAAGGTTTTTACGAAAAGAGCCTGGATTTAGCCCGTTTATGGCAAGGCAGACGCTTTAAAAATTGTGCTTTATAGTGTGGCTCAAAAAATAGTCCGCTTATAGGAGGCTCCGCTGGAGCCCTGAACTTTTTCATATATTTTCTATAAACAGGGGGCTCCGCTGGAGCCAATGACTCGCTTTTGTCTTTGACTCCGTTAGGAGCGCTTGTTTATAGAGGACAACAATGACATTCAGGGCTCCAGCGGAGCCTCCTTTAACCAAAATTTAAAACAGGCTACTCTCAATGCGTCGGACCTGCCGTTTATGGCCCATTACTTCCCAATCCCCCATAAAAAAGTATCTTTGCCATTATTTGACTATATGTCCAAACTCAATAAATTCAAACGTTTTACCGTTACTTCTGCCCTGCCTTATGCCAACGGGCCCTTGCACATTGGCCACCTGGCGGGTGCATATATTCCTGCCGATATTTTCGTACGTTACCTCCGCCTTAAAAAAAAGGAGGTTGCATTTATCTGCGGCTCGGACGAGCATGGCGCGGCTATCACCATCAAAGCCAAAAAAGAAGGCACCACACCGCAGGCCATTATTGACAAATATCATAACCAGATCAAAGAAAGCTTTGAAGAGTTTGGGATCAATTTTGACATTTACCATCGCACCTCATCCGCCATACATCATGATCTTTCGCAGGAATTTTTCCTCAACCTGTACGAGAAGGATGAATTTATAGAAAAATACTCCGAGCAATACTTTGACGAGGATTTCCAGCAATTCCTGGCCGACCGGTACATCATTGGCACCTGCCCCAACTGCGGCTATGAGCGCGCTTATGGCGACCAGTGCGAAAACTGCGGCACGTCCTTAAATCCTACCGACCTAATCAACCCCGTATCCACCCTGAGTGGCAAAACGCCGGTTTTAAAACCGACAAAACATTGGTACCTCCCGCTGGATAAATACCAGCCCTGGCTGGAAAAATGGATAGACGAAAAGGAAGGCGAATGGAAGATCAACGTCTTCGGCCAATGCAAATCATGGCTGAAGTCGGGCCTGCAGCCGCGCTCCATGACCCGCGACCTGGATTGGGGTATTGACGTGCCATTGGATGAAGCAAAAGGCAAAAAGCTTTATGTGTGGATGGATGCGCCCATTGGCTATATTTCCGCCACCAAACAGTGGGCGCTGGATAACGGAAAAGATTGGAAGCTGTACTGGAAAAAACAGGAAAACGAGGCGGATGATTCCTGCCTTTTTCATTTCATCGGTAAGGATAACATCGTATTTCATTGTATTATTTTCCCGGCAATACTGCACGCGCATGGCGGATACATTCTGCCGGAAAATGTGCCCGCAAATGAATTTTTGAACCTGGAGGGCGATAAGCTATCCACCTCGCGCAACCATGCCGTTTGGCTGCACGAATACCTGGAGGAATTTCCCGGCAGGCAGGATGAGCTGCGTTATGTGATCACATCGATTCTTCCCGAAACCAGCGACAGCGAGTTTACCTGGAAAGATTACCAGGCCCGGGTGAACAATGAGCTGGTGGCGATTTTGGGTAATTATGTGAACAGGGTGATGATCCTGATGCACAATTTTTACGGCGGCAAGGTAGAAAGTGAGACTGGCAGTATTACATTGACCGATAAACACCTCGTAGGAGAAGTGGCCCGGTTAAATGCTGAGATAGAAGCAAGCCTCGAGACATTCAAATTCCGCCAGGCATTGCAGGCAGCTATGGAAATAGCACGGCTGGGCAACCGCTACCTGACAGAAAATGAGCCCTGGAAAACTATAAAAACCAATCCGGAGGCCGCCAAAGCCGCACTGCATAACAGCTTAGTATTGATCGGTTACCTGGCATCGACCCTGCAGCCTTTCCTGCCTTTCACCGTAAGGAAACTTGTAGGGATGCTGAACATCACGTTCGAACTGCTGGCGCCCGGAAACGAAATAGCTTTCGAAAACAGCCACCAGCTAAACCCGGCCGTTTTACTGTTTGAAAAAGTGAGCGACGAGGCTATTGAGCAGCAACTCCAAAAGCTGCTGGATCAAAAAGCGGCTTCGGCAGGTAAAGCGAAGGCTGAAGTTGTACCGGCCAAGGCAAATATCACTTACGACAGCTTTTCAACGATGGATATCCGCACGGGAACCATCCTTACGGCTGAAAAAGTGGCGAAAACCAAAAAGCTGCTCAAACTCACCATTGATACCGGCATCGATCAGCGGACCATCGTATCGGGCATCGCCGAATATTTTGAGCCGGAGGCCATCGTCGGGCAGAAGGTCAGCGTACTCGTAAACCTGGAGCCCCGCGAAATAAAAGGCATCACCTCACAGGGCATGATCCTGATGGCCGAAAACGCCGAAGGTAAATTAGCCTTTGTGTCCGCACCGGAAAGCATGCACGACGGATCGGTGATCAGGTAAGTAAAAGAAGCAACCGGATATCAACTATCCGGCTGCTTAATGATCAGGCGCTTTTTAGCTGCCCTATGTCGGATACTCAAAAACAATCGGCGTTATACGCTTGCCAACGAGTAATCGTAGGATTTGGTTGTAATTATTTTCCTTCCGATGCTGTCATAATAGTAACCGGCGTCGATCATTTTATCCAGGTCGTACAAATTCCGCCCGTCGAAAATCACCTTATCTTTTAAGAGTTTATCCATCAGGTCAAAGTCCGGTGTTCTGAATAAAGACCATTCCGTTACGATCAGCAAGGCATCGGCATTTTGCAGCGCCGCATATTGATCTTCGGCATAGGTGATCTTATCGCCAACCAGTTTTTTTACGTTTTTCATCGCCTCCGGGTCAAATACGGTGACGCTCGCGCCGGCCGCTAACAGGTCCTCGATGATGTACAATGCAGGGGCTTCGCGGATATCGTCAGTTTCGGGTTTAAACGATAATCCCCAAATAGCCAGCTTTTTACCGTTCAGGTCATTCTTGAAATACTTTTTTACTTTTTCGACCAAAACCCTTTTCTGAATTTCGTTTACGTCCATCACCGACTTAAGAATCCGAAAGTCGTAGTCGTTCTCTTCGGCCGATTTAGCCAGGGCCTGTACGTCCTTCGGAAAGCAACTGCCGCCATACCCAATTCCCGAAAACAGGAATCGCTTACCTATACGGTCGTCGGCGCCTATTCCGCGGCGCACCATATCCACGTCGGCCCCTACCAGTTCACAAAGGTTTGCAATCTCATTCATAAAGGAGATCTTGGTAGCGAGGAACGAATTGGCGGCGTATTTAGTAAGCTCGGAGGAGCGCTCATCCATAAAAATTACGGGGTTACCCTGCCGCACGTATGGCGCATACAACTCCGCCATTAATTTACGGGCACGCTCGTCGGTTGAACCGATCACCACCCTGTCGGGTTTCATAAAATCCTCAACCGCTACGCCTTCACGTAAGAACTCGGGATTCGAGACAACGGCAAACTCCGTTTGGGTATGCGCGTTCATCACTGCGGTAACCTTGTCGGCGGTCCCGACAGGAACGGTTGATTTGGTGACAATCACCTTGTATTCTGTGATCAGTTCCGCGATATCCTTGGCCGCGCCCAATACGTAGCTCAGGTCGGCGGAGCCATCGTCCCCGGGAGGAGTTGGAAGCGCCAGGAAAATAATTTTAGCTTCGGAAATGGCTGCCGCCAGGTCCGTTGTGAAATGTAAGCGTTTTTGAACAATGTTACGATAGAACAGCAATTCGAGCCCCGGCTCGTAGATCGGGAGTTGCCCCTGCTGCATCATTTCCACCTTTTTTTCGTTAACGTCAACGCATATAACCTGGTTACCTGTTTCAGCCAAACAGGTTCCGGTTACCAGGCCTACATATCCTGTACCTACAATTGCAATCTTCATATTTTTTTAAATTAAATGATAAAACAAATTATTTGGTGTGCCCGTGAGGGGTGTGTATAAAGGTTTTATTAGCCCCTTTTAACTTAAACAGCAATTTAAACATCGAAAAAAATGCCGCCGGCAAAGCGAGGGCGACAGAGCCGAGCCGTTTATTAAAATATTGGGCCGGCACGGAGAGCACGATGGCCAGGTAAGTGGATACTCCTATGAAACACCAGTAAGCAGGCGGCACCGCGGGAATTTGAACTAACGATAAAACGAAAGCCACCGGCATAATGCCCAAAAGCAGGATCCGCGGTAACAGCAGGGTTTGAAAAACCTTGTCGAAGAAATCAATATTGCCTTTAAATAGCTGCCGAAAGCCCTCGCCAAGATAACGCTGCATGTAATGCACCTGCGCCGACATCCAGCGCCGCCGCTGATTTTCGAAGGCCGTTTTTTGGGTTGTTTTCTCGTCGTATACCAGAGCGCGTTCTGCGTAGCCGAAGCGCACACAGCTCCGAAGCAGGCGAAGTTCCATTTCCTTGTCGAAGCCCCCTATGGCAGTTATTTCCGGCATAATTTGTTTAAACAGCCCGAAGTCCAGGGCCATACCGGAGCCGATGATGGCACATGACAGGCCCAACGCAGCGTGCCCTTTACGGAACAGGTTATTGTTGATGCCCTCGCTTATTGCATCGAGCAAGGCAATGCGGGTATTTGTATTTTTTGCAACCCGTTGTCCCTGTACTACTTTATAGCCCGATTTCAATGCATCATTCATCCGGTATAGGAAATCCGTTGCGCATACATTGTCTGCGTCGAGCACCAGGGCATAGTCAAACTCAGCCCGAGTTTGGTTCACGGCGACATTCAACGCCAGGGCTTTAGTGCTTTTATCAAATGATACTTCCACTACCTGGATGGGGAGTTCACGCAGTTTCAAAAGCGTTTCAGGCGCCAGCGAATCTGCTATTACAACTACATGCCGCTTATCTATCGGGTAATCAATCGACAATGCAGCAAGGGCGGTATTTACAATCACCGAATCTTCTTTATAGGACGGGATATATATAACAAAACGACCTGATTCAGGACATACAGGGTATATTTCTGACGGGAACAGTCGCCCGGCCAACCCAAAAATGAGCAGGTACAAGGCCTGTAATGCGAGGAAGATAAAAACTACCAGGCTTAACGCGTAGATGAAGCTGTTTAAATAGGCCATATTTTAAAGATTAATATCGTTTATAATGAATATTCCAAACCAAGCCGGCCCAAACCCGGGCGGCAAAATTCCATTTGCCCCGCAGGGCGTACTTTAGCAGGCCAACGGGAACTGAAACCATTACAAAAAAGAGCCGGCTAACAAGACCTTTTAGCCCAAAGATGTTCCGGCGGATAAACAGTAAGCGGTTCCTGTTTTGGTAATAGACTTTTATCGCGCTTGCTTTCCCAACGCTCATTGATTCTTTATGCCATACCACGGAGCTTGGCTGGTACCAAATGGAAAAGCCGGCGCGTTGGGCGTGTTCGCTGAAGTCCAGCTCTTCGTAGTATAAAAAATAATCTTCGGGCAGCAAGCCGATCTTGTCGAAAACCTTCCTACGTATCGCCATCGCGGCGCCATGGGCCAGCTGCGTTTGATGCGGCTCGTCGTATTGCCCGGCGTCTTTTTCTCCCGTGCCGATAAATTTTCCGCGTGCGGTAAGCGGGTTGATTGCGGTTCCCCCGGCGTATTGAATGATATCTTTCGATTGATAATACAGAATTTTTGGGCAGACAATACCCACTTCCGAATGTTCATTAAACAAGGTCACAATCGGTTCGATAAATGACGGCGCAACTTCGGTATCGTTATTCAGCAATAAAATAATGTCACCCTTAGCCGCTTCGATTCCCCGGTTATTGCCTCCGGCAAATCCGAGGTTTTTAGGGTTTTGAATAAATTTTATTTGGGGGAATTCATCCGCCAAATAGCCCGCATCGGCAGCTGATGCATTGTCGACCACAATGATCTCGAGGTAAGGGTAGGTAACCTGCTGCAGGGAACAAAGCATTTCTGCAGTCACCACATCGGTATTATAGTTTACCGATATAATTGATACGAGCGGATATGGGTTTTTTACTTTCATGGCTTTACAGTTGTTAAAATATCCGCCCCACTTCCAATCCTCTTTTATCCCATCGGTATGCCAGCCATACAAATGCCACGCTGATGAACACAACCACGCCGCTCGGCGCCTGCCCTAAAACCTGGTTTCCGTAACTGGCAAACGCCACTCCCACAAACCCTGCCAGGAAAGCCATCGCCACCTGCCGCACCATGGTCCCGCTCTTCATCCTGAATATCAGTACGCATCCCGTTAAAATAATTGTGATAACCATCGCCAGATGTATCCACAGGCCTATAATGCCCGTTTCGGCCCATATTTTCACGTACCAGCTATCGGTTGGCGTATTGGCCAGTAAACTGCCCGGGCTAAACCGCTGGCCCCAGGAACCAGCCGATCCAATGCCCCCGCCGATTGGCCTGGATGCAAGATAAGTACTGAGTATACGTTGATTAGACAAGCGCACCTGCAGCGACGGGTCGTTCGGATCCAGCGCACTGCGCATTCTATGTATCTGGTAATTACCTGCACCGACGGTGGTGAATTTGAGGATGTAAAACAAAACCCCCACGATAACTCCCCCTAAACTTAAAATCTTAAAGTTTTTTGTAAGAAACAGGTAAACCATGATCCCCGAAAGCGGAACAAACAAAGCCCCTCTTGTACCCGACACAGACATTCCCCAGAAAAACAATCCACCGGAAATGAGCAAGATCACCCTTTCCCTTAGTGAAACGGGGCCAAATGCCAGCACCATGCATACGAGGGCAATATGCCCCATCGCGGCGCCAAACTGGCCTGCATCGGAGTAAAAAGAAAATACGCGCAGTCGTCCAAAAAGTATATGTGTTTTATAAGCCCCGGCGTCAAGCCACATTTGCTCCGCATGATTGACACCTAAATAGAGTTGTTTTAGTCCCCACAAAACGGCGATAGTTGACCAAATGATCCAGGTTTTCATAAAAGGCTTGATTTCCTTGGGATCATTGAACACCAATATCGTCAGGATAACCAATTGCATCATATAAAGTGAAGTGCCGCGAACAGCGAAAAACCAGGCGGCAAAAATGCGCGATTGCGGATTGATGATCTCAAATATTGTATAGGCTGTCCAAATGGCTATTGCGTACACGAACGGGCTTTTAAGGTATAGGAAGTTTCTTCTTGTTGACTTTCTAAGCGCGGCAATTAAGGTGATCAGCAAAAAAATATCCACTAACAGGCCGCAGGGCGCCGTGGTGTAACGCACCATGCCGTTGGCAAAAAAGCCCACGTTTACCACAGTGTACAGTCCCAATTTTGGATTTTTAAATATTAAGGCGATAAACGCGATAGCAAAAGGCAATGCTATTAATGCCCCCGCGCCGGCCAGGTCTGTTTCGGCCAGAACGATACCCAAAGCAATTGCTACACCGGTGATTAGCAGCATGTCGCGCAGACCGGAAAACTTTAACGTTTTAGATATCATGACTATAGTGTTGGCTGCCCCCTAAGCCGTTTAATTGACTTACTCACCCCTTCGTGCCAGAACAATTTGGCCGTGAAGACTTCAAGGATATCTTTTAACTGCACCCAGCCCATTACAATGCCTATCAGGAAGGTAATGGTGGAACCGGCTGCTACGCCGTATATTCCGGTACCTATCCATAGAGCGAGAATATCAAGACTCACATTGGTAACCAGCATGATCACAACCTTAACGGTATTCTTTTTTGGGCGGTGGCTGGCATCCAGCAATACGCCGCAATAACGGTCGATCGGGATCAGCATCGCATAAAAGCAAAATATCTGCAGCAGCAAGGTTGACTGATGATACTTGCTCCCACCGAGCAGGCTGACGATGAAATTGGGGAAACAGAAAAATACGAGCAGCATGGGCAATACGATCGCGGTCAGAAGCCCGCATTGACGGTAAAAGAACAGCCTTAGTTCTTTTATTTTTTCCTGCTGCCATAACGATGTTGCATGGGGGATGGCAATCGAGGCAAATGAGCGAACCGGGATTTCGATCACTTCGATCAATTTTTGGGGGATCGAATAAACCGCAACGGCGGCAGGTCCCAGCCAAAAAGCAATAATAAATTGGTCGGAACTACGAAGTAAACTCGATGTGATCATCGTGAGCATACTGAATTTCCCATAGTTTGATAATTTCTTTCTTTCGGTCTTTAAGTCGGTATTCCATCGTCCAAGGTGCAGCCACCCAAATACCACACCTGCAAGGCCGATCAAAAATTGGATCAAGGCATACCAAACAACAGTAGCTTCGATGCTGAAATTATATTTTGCCCGCAATAGCAGTAATACAGTGAATCCTACCGGAAAGATCAGCCGTATGATGGACAATAATTTGAACTCCGAACGCGCCTGCAATTGCCAAAGCAAAAGCTGATAAGGCAGCGCGGAGAAAAGCCAAAGGATGGTAAAACGCTTCGCTAACCTAAAAGCGTTATTGTCGATCCTGATGAAATATAAGCTTGACAACAATACGGCGGTAGCCAGGGTAAAAAGCAGTAACAGCTGCCATGACGCCCCGGTTAATTTCGACCGTTCTTCGTCATTTGCGGCAACTACAAAATACCGTACAAAGGGGGTTTGCACCCAGCCGCTTCTGAACATTTCCAAAAGCGTGTAAACGGTTAACAGCATGAACCAGTTGCCCGCGTCAAATTTGGAAAACTGGTGGGCAATAAGGCCAAGGTTTACAAAACCCAATAAGGCTGTCGCGCCGTTCGAGAGCAGCGACATGGACATATTACTATTCAAAATTCTCTTTATCATTGTGATTAATTCTGATTGTGAGTAGTTGAAACGTCGGCTTTTTCCCTGTGGGCTATGATGATATTCAGCAACTGGTTCGCTCTTTTTTCCCAGTCGGCGTCCTTTGCAATTGCTATTCGTTTTTGCTGCAATGCCTCGTCATCTTCCAAGAGCGCCAGTTCGAGGCAGTGTATAAAGGCCTTTGGCCCCCTGGCTGTATAAACCACATCGTCGGCCTCTCCCATCGAGGCAAATGGGGTCATCACTACCGGCAAACCCATTGCAAGGTATTCGTGCACTTTAAGGGGGTGTATCGCTGCCGTTAGGTTATTACACACATATGGAATAATACCAATGTTTATTTCACTTAAAACAAGGGGCATTCTGTCGGTAGCAACAGCGGGTTCAAAACACACGTTGATGTATTTGATCAGCCTCGTATATATGCTCTGATCGAATACTTTTCCAACAAAAAGGAACCGTGTTTCCTGCATCCGGGCTATCACACCTTCCAGCAGGTCAATATCGATCCGGCTGTCCATAGTGCCCGTATAGCCAACGGTTTTAATATATTTTCCGTTAAGCTTGTTTATTTTGATTTGCTGAAAAAAAGATTGGAAGTGTACGCCGTTGTTGACAACCTCTACTGGAATATTCATGCGTTGTTTTCTATTTTTCAACTCATCCGAAGTCACAATTACCAGGTCATTTTCCTGGATGAACCGGCTTTCTTCTACCGATGCAAATCCGCGGAAATATGGTATATCTGTAAAATCATCGTAGATATAATACACCTTGTAGGTTATGTTGTCGATTTTCCAAAACCGGCCGAGGAAAGGCTGATAGGAATTAAAGCCTATAATATCCCGCATCCCAAGTTTTTTTACGGCCCTGTTGATGAAATAGCCCGTAAATGCGGCATTTATTTGGTTGACCAATTGAAAATAGCGGTAGGACTTGATCCGGAATGACGAGATAATTGGCGGCAATGACAAAACATAAAAACCCACTTCACCGGTACCCTCAATCTTTCTCAGGCGGTCCTTCAAACCTAATAGACGTTTCCAGTCGAACGATTTTTTACCCAGTATGCCTTTAATGCAATCCGATATGGTATAGGCGTAGTCCACATACAGCACCAGGTTATTGGCAGCCAGTTCTTTCATCAGTTCAACCGTCGACCGGAGGTATGCTGCCTCCCATGCGGGCAGCGCAAAACAAACAATATGTTCAGGTTTTTTAGTGTTCATGCTATTTCAGATTAAGCGTTAATATTTTTTTGATTTTCTTTTTCAGCCAGCTCCGTTGCTTAGGTATTTCACCGATCAGGCTGTCAAGGTTGGCCTCATCGGTGCCAATCAGCCAGGTAAAAAACGGAACGTCGGGCATGTTCTTCCGGGTGGTGGATATCAGGGCCTTGTCCACAGGCAGCCAGGTATCGTCGGCCTTAAAAGCCAAAACAGCCATATCAGACGCGCGGGCGATCGACGTGGGTAAACTATGTGAAGACAGATCAGGCGTAAGCCAAACGACCAGTTTTTTTCCGGAAAAATCCTCGCCCACAAGATCCCGTACCGATTTACAATTTAATTGACCGATGCCCGCCATATAAACCTTGAATGAACCAGGGGATAAGGCTTTCGAGAATATGTCCGAATACTCAGCCGGGACAACCCAGCAAACGTCGATGAAAACCGTTTGCAAAGTTTCGTGGGTTAATCTGATGTCCGCTTCATTAAATACGCCCGGTTTTGTGGTCAGCAGCATCATTTGCAGCTGCGCATTTTCATTAGCCGCCGGAGGCATTTTCGAAAAAACTGAGCTAACCAATTTTTCAGCCAATAAAATCCGAAGCGCATGCTGGTAGGGCTGAGGGTTAGCCTCATCGTACCGGCTTGACACGCCCAGCAAAGGCAGATTGATGATTTGGGTCGCTCTTTCGGGCGATCTCACCGACGAATCCATTTTTTCCCTGCCGATCACAACGGAAACAACCATTAGTATCCCAACAAAAAATGAAAGGATTATCATTAACGCCCGTGTCGATGGCTGCGGCTTTAAGGGGAAATAAGGTTTATCCTGGATAACGATATTCGAATTAAGGTTAAGATTATTCTGGCGAAGGGTTGCCAGGTGCAGGCCTGTTAAAACAGCGAGGTATTCTTTTTCATTAATGTCAGCCTGGCGGTCCAGTTGTTTAAGTGTCGACCCCAGGGGCGCCAATTGATCAAATTCATTCAGATAATCCTGTTTTTGAGTCCCCATTACCTTAAGCCCTGCTGAGGCTTTGTCGGCATCAACTGCATTATCAACCCACTGCGCCATCAGGCTCGAACGGGGAACGGTTTCGAGCGTGTAATTTAAGTTCATGTATTGGTTGGATGCGGCTTTTAAAGAATCGCCAAGTAACTGGGCCTCTTGCGTGTACTCACTTATCTTTTCCTTGTTATCATATAGCTTCGCCCGCTCCAGGTTTGAATTAACCTCGCTTATGTGCTGACGCAGGTCGATTAAATTAACGCCGTTAGCCACCTGCTGTTGCCGGGAATGAAGCTTGTTTTGAACCAGCGATAATGTTTGCTGGCTTCCATTTTTGGCTATTTTCTCATTGAATATCTGTTTGTCCAGGTCCTCTTTCGCCTGGGCAACATACCTTGTTTGCTCGTAATAGTTTATGATCCTGTTTTTTTGCCCGAATTGTTTAAGGCTATCTTCCGACGCGGCCAGTTTGGCCCTTGCTTCGGTAAGTTTGGTTTCAAAATAATGTACCGCGCTATAGGTTTGATCGGATTTAAGTTGCTTATAATTAGCGGTGAAAATACTGGTATGCAGTTCGAGGGTGCGCAGGCAAACGGCCGGGTCGGTACAAGAATAGTCGATTTGCAGCATATCGCTGGTGTTAATCCGGGTTACCACCAGGTTAGTTTTCAGCTCATCGATATTGTAAAACGTAGACGGCTGATCCAGGATCTCAGCAATGATATTATCGGCTTTCGACGAATAGATACCGCTTATATAAGTGTAAACGCTTTGAGCATCCTTTAGCCGTCGTGCGTGCGCTATTAATTGCGGTCCGGCCAGCTTTCTCAGGTTATCAAACCCTGTCTGGCTTAAAACCTGTGAATCGGGCCTTGTTACCAAAAGGTGTTCTGCAAGTAAATGAAGCGCCACCTGTTCGATCGTTTCGCGTGATTTTGCTGATGCCACAAGGTTGTCAAATGCATTATTTACCGCGAAATAATCAAGTCTTTCATCTTCTGTACTGGTTATAGAATAACCGCTGGCTACGCCGGTGTACAAGGTGGTAGAACTGATATAGGCTTTTTTGGTATGCTTTGTTAAAAAAAACACGGTGATCACGCAGATCATCGGCATTAACACCAGCCACTTTTGATATCTAAGTAATAACTTAAGGTAATGCATCGTATTTATCTATTTACCATTAATTGTTTAACCGGTACACCAACGAGCGGCTCGATTTGAGAAAATGCTGTTGAAAACTGCCGTTTTGCATCTTCGTATTCGGCGCTGGCGTTTACCTGGAAGGTTTCTATGCGCGATAATTCGGAGATGTCGATCGTGCCGTCCCTGAATTGTTTCTGAGCGATCGCATACTCATTGATTGCCGATTGCTTGGCTTCGCTGCGTATGGTGAGCAGGTTATTGGTATAGAACAGGTTGTAATAAGCCTGGATCACCACCGTTCGCAATTCCTGGTTGGATTGATCGCGCTTGTCAATGGTCGAGTTCAGCTCGTATTTGTACAGGTTATTTCTTGCCCTGTGGCCAATAAATTCATATAACGGAAGGTTAACTTGTATGCCTACTTTAAAGCCGTTATTGATATTCGATTGGGATAGCGATCCAGCAGGTTGGTTATCATTGGTTACAATAGTTTGATTGCCGGCTGTATAATTTACAAAACCTACAATGTTGCTCGTCCACTCATCTTTGGTAAACTCAAGCTGCGCCTGTGCCGAC
>Ga0206864_1188_pt1 | contig 18416 bp, 6 predicted proteins | sample Alteio_BWOrgCont_42_FD_152632 | JGI IMG/M metagenome (GOLD analysis project Ga0206864, IMG submission 152632) | Enriched cells from forest soil in Barre Woods Harvard Forest LTER site, Petersham, Massachusetts, United States -... | ecosystem: Environmental > Terrestrial > Soil > Temperate forest > O...
AGTATAATTTTTTTGATGAAACAATAGCCAAATTTTACGAAGAAGAAAAGCATACCTCAACACTGCTCAGTTGGGCAACGGGCCTATCAATATTTATCAGCTGCCTGGGATTACTGGGATTAGCCATTTACACAACCAACCAGCGTACAAAAGAAATCGGTGTACGTAAAGTATTGGGCGCTTCGGTTTCGCAGATCGTTACCCTGCTCTCAACAGAATTGGTGTTACTCATCCTGCTGGCCTTTGTAATTGTAACACCGGCAGCATGGTGGGCTATGAACAAGTGGATGGAGGGCTATGCGGATAAAACGACGATCAGCTGGTGGATATTTGCTATCAGCGGGGCAGCTATGTTGCTGGCGGCGGTGTGTACATCGAGTTTTCAAACCGTGAAGGCAGCGATAGCCAACCCGGTGAAGAGCTTTAGAAGTGAGTAAAGCCCCCCAACTCCCTGAAGGGGGAGTGAAAAAGGAAAGGGGTGAGAAAAATACGTGTTTTGGAACTTTATTTATATTAACTAACTAAAAATTAAATTCCCCCGCTAACCAGCGGGGGTTAGGGGGCACCATGATACTAACGTATTTCAAAATCGCCTTTCGCCGGCTGCAGCGCAGCAGGCTTTACACGTTGATAAACCTGGTAGGGCTTACTGTTGGCATTGCCAGTTGCCTGCTAATTGGTTTGTTTATTATAAACGAGCTAGGCTACGACCGGTTTAACGCCAATGCCGACCGTATTGTGCGGATAACGATGCAGTTTGGCGAGGGCGGTAAGGAAAAGTTTGCAACTACCGGAACCAAGGCAGGCCCGCAATTGCAGCGCACTTTTCCGCAGGTGGAAAACTTTGTTCGTACCACCGGCGGCTCGGTGGTGACGAAGTACGGCAGCCAGATGTATATCGAGAAACGGTTTTTGTATGCCGATTCTGCTTTTTTTAAAGTTTTCTCGTTCCCTCTACTGAAGGGTGACCCGAAAACAGTGCTGGATGCGCCCAACAAAGTCGTGATTACCCAATCCACGGCAAGGAAATATTTCGGCAATGCCGACCCGATCGGGAAAGCCATTTCGGTGGCCTGGTACGGACCGCCCAAAATCTTCCAGGTAACAGGCATTGCTGCCGATGCGCCCGAAAACTCACAGATCAAGTTTGATTTCATCGGCTCATTTTCATCAATCGATGCTTCTAAACACGAAGAATGGTGGACGGCCAACTACGTCACTTACCTGCTTTTGCAAAAACCCGGTCAGCTTCCTGTGTTTCAACAGCAGCTCAATGCCTATATGCGCGGGGTGAGCAAAAGTGAGCTAAAAATGCCCGCTAATGGCCCTTTACTTTATAACCTCGAACCGCTGTTGTGGGTACACCTTCATTCAGTGCTGGACGGGCTTGAGCCGAACGGCAGCGCTACGACGGTTTACATTTTGGGAATCATCGCATTGCTGACCCTGCTGATCGCCTGCATCAATTACACCAACCTGGCTACAGTTCAATCAAGCGCCAAAAGCACAGAAATTGGCATCCGGAAAGTGCTTGGGGCGCAAAAGTCGCAGCTTTTTGGGCAGTTCATAGGCGAGTCGTTTTTGCTTACCATTTTTGCCTTAGTATTGGCCGCAGTGCTGGCGTTTTTGTTTATGCCGTATTTTAACCAGCTTACCGGTAAAGCGCTGGTGTTTTCATCATTACTAACACCGTTTCCGCTGCTGGCGCTGATTGGGTTGTGTGTGGTGATCGCCTTGACTTCGGGAGCTTACCCGGCCTTTGTGCTGTCGAATGCGAAACTGATCAGCATCCTTAAATCCAGTTTAAGGCTAAGTTCGTCGGGCGGTTTTTTTCGTAAATCGCTCATCGTTTTCCAGTTTTGGGTATCGGTTTGTTTGATCATCGCCACGATCATCGTGGTGCGACAGTTGAACTATATGCGGCATAAAGACCTCGGCTACGATAAGGACCATGTGATCGCGGTTTCTATTGACAGCCACGTTCATGCTTTGTACGAGGGAATAAAAAAGAACATCGGGAAATTGCCAGGGGTAATCAGCGTTACAGGCGCTAATGCCATGCCCACATTTGTGGAATGGGGCGACAATATCAGTGCTGACAATGGCCACGGCAAGCTCAATTTGAATATAACTTGCCTGCCATCTGATGTGGGCCTTATCAAGACCCTGAATATGAAACTGATCGCCGGTGCGGATTTTAGCGACGACGAATTTAAGCTGATGGATACCACAAACAAACGCAAGAATTTCAAATATTCCTGTATTTTAAACGAAACCGCGGCAAAGGCAATAGGATGGACGCCTGAACAAGCCATAGGTAAAAACATCGATAAAGGCGCACCCGGCACCGTTGTGGGGGTGATAAAGGATTTTCATTTTTCATCATTGCATGAGCCCATCGGGCCGATGATGCTGTTTTTGGATACCAGCTTTACCAATTATTACTTGGTAAAAGTAAGCGGCGCAAATGTCCCGGCGACGTTACAAGCGCTGCAAAGCTTGTGGAAATCGCGCGTACCAACCATGCCATTTGAGTACCGCTTCCTGGACGATGAATACGATAGCCTTTACAAAACGGAGCAAAAAACGGCAGCTATATTCAGTATATTTTCCACCCTGGCAATTTTATTAGCCTGCATGGGCCTTTTTGCGCTTTCGGCATTTGCTACGGTTCAGCGCACGAAGGAGATCGGCATCCGAAAGGTCTTAGGCGCCAGCGTTTCCGGTATCGTCAGCCTTATTGCCAGGGACTTCTTAGCCCTTACTTTTATCGCCGTTGTGATTGCCTCGCCGGTTGCCTGGTATTTTATGAACCGCTGGCTGCAGGATTTTGCCTACCGGGTAAATGTGGACGCCTGGGTATTTATTGCCGCGGGGGCATCCGCTATATTGATTGCCTTTTTGACGGTCAGTTTCCAGGCCATTAAAGCAGCGATGGCGAATCCGGTGGAGAGCCTTAGGTCGGAGTAGTCAGAACTCGAATTTATTGAATTATGAGAATTTATTGAATTAGCAACTTTCATTCTGTTAATTCTTTAATTCAACAATCCCGATAGCCATCGGGACGAGTTCAGACAGTGAACCAATGAACCGATGAACCAGTGAACTAATGAACCAATGAATTAAGTCATGATAAAAAACCATTTCAAAATCGCCTTTCGGAATTTATTCCGGCACAAGCGGATGACATTTATCAACATTGCAGGGCTGGGTATCGGCATGGCCGCTGCGGTATTGATTGCCATGTGGGTACAAAACGAGCTAAGCTACGACGCTTTTCAGCCCGATGCCGGAAATGTTTACCGGGTAAAATCGCACCTAACCATTACTAAAACCGAAACATGGCTTTGGGAGTCGTCGCCTTATATACTTGGCGAACATGCCAAAAAAGAGATACCCGAAGTGACTGACCTGGCGCGGATAATGCCTCACGATGCTGATTTGAGCCTGCACTCAGGAGATAAGATTATTACCGAAAAAAAGTCCGCCTATGTTGATGCGGATTGGTTTAAAATATTTCATTATGACTTTGTAGAAGGCTCCGTGGACGAGTTTAATAAAAATCCATTCAGCCTGATTTTGACCGGGTCGACTGCGAAAAAATATTTTGGAAATCAAGACGCTGTGGGCAAAGTGCTCCGGATAGATACGGTTAATTATCAGGTACAGGCAGTAGTAAAAGATAACCCGGCCAATTCCAGTTTTCAGTACAACATGCTCATCCCCGTAGCAGCCTGGCAGGCCGATGCGAAAACCAAACAGAATGATTTGGAATGGGGTAATTATAATTACCTCACCTTTATTAAGCTAAGACCAAATGCAAACGCGCATGCCGTTGCGGCCAAATTGGTTTCGATATTACGGACCGATCGAAAGGACGATAATGGCAAGACCATTTTCACGCTGTTGCCCTTAAAGGAGATGCATTTTGAGACCGACCTGATGCAGTCTTCCGTTATCCATGGCAATCGTACGATTGTTAACGTTTTTATTGTGCTGGCAGCTTTACTCCTGGTGACAGCTTGTATCAATTATGTTAATCTTACAACCGCAAGGGCAAGCCTCCGCTCAAAAGAGGTAAGTGTGCGCAAAATAGTTGGCGCCGACCGGTTGCAACTGTTCGGACAGTTTATGTCGGAGTCGTTGCTGGTAAGTGTCATTTCGCTTTTTTTGGCGCTGCTGCTGGTTGAGTTAGCAATGCCCTGGTTTCGCAGTTTTACTGCTGAAGATTTCGGCGAACCGGTTTATGCGGCAGTAGTATGGTTTATTCTCGGCTCAACGTTGTTAATATCCTTTTTGTTGAACGGACTCTATCCCGCAGCCCTATTATCGTCATTTAAACCTGTCAACGTGTTCCGGGGCAAATCGGTCCTCAATTTCAGGGACGTTAGCCTGCGCCGGGTACTTGTGGTGGCCCAGTTTACCATTTCGGTAATACTGATAGTTGGCACGCTGATTATTTACAGGCAACTTTACTTTATCCGCAATCTCGACCCCGGCTATAACCGCGCGCAAGTGTTTAGTTTTAACTTTCCATATTGGAATATTCCTCACATGGATTTTAAAAAGTCAAATGAATTTATGGAAACTGTTAAGCAGCAGCTTAAAACACAAACCGCTACGTCGGCAGTTGCCATGGGCGGAAGTGATTTTGTTGATTTTAACGGTCAAAGTTCCGGTGGTTTTGATTGGCCCGGTCGTCCCAAGGATTTCGAGCCCGCATTCGCCCCGCTTGGAGTCGATCCTGATTTTAAGGATTTGATGCAGCTTAAAATGAAAGAGGGGAGATGGTTCACCAATGACCCTGCCGACCTCCATAATGTGATACTGAATGAGACGGCGGTCCGGTTGATCAATCTGCATGGCGACCCCATCGGCCAGCGCTTTATTCACCATAAAGACACAGGAGCGATCATCGGTGTGGTAAAGGATTTTCATTACAAGAGCCTGCACGATCAAATTGGCCCAATGCTGGTGACCGAAAGGAACACGAGTGGTTTTTATATTAAAACCTCGCCCGGTAACAACGCTGCGGCAGTCGCTGCTGCGGGGCGGGTGTGGAAGCAATACTTTCCGGATTCACCCTTCGACTATCAGTTTTTGGACGACGCCTACAATAAGCTCTATTTAGCGGAACAACAGCAATCTGTATTGATCACCGTTTTCGCCGCCATAGCCATTTTTATTTCAGCCCTGGGCTTATTGGGCCTCGCAGCTTTTGCGGCCGAACAAAAAGTGAAGGAAATAGGTATCCGCAAGGTATTGGGCGCAAGCATACAAAATATTGTGACACTGCTTTCCGCTGATTTTGTAAAGATGGTGTGTATCGCCAGCCTGGTTGCATTCCCGGTTGCCTGGTGGGCCATGAGCAAATGGCTGCAGACCTTTGCCTATCGGATCAGCCTTTCCTGGTGGCTGTTTGCGGTATCTGCGGGAATCGCATTGCTGATCGCGATGATAACTGTCAGTTTCCAGGCAGTCAAAGCGGCAATAGCTAACCCGGTGAATAGTTTGCGGAGCGAATAGATGAGTGAGTTGTGAATTGTGAGTTGTGAATTGTGAGTAGGAAATTGTGAGATGTGAATAGTGAGTGGGGAGTTTGTGAGATGTAAAAGAGTGAGCGATCAAAGGAAACTAACAATTCACCACTGTTCACTCACCACTGCCTACTCACCACTCACTAAAACACTGTATCGAAAGCGAACACGCGGTGTTACACTTACGAACACCTTCGTACGTAAGGGCTTTATATATTATATTGATTATTAACATCTTAATTTATTGGTACAGGATTTATATTTCTATAACCAGGAAAACTTATGATAAAAAACTATTTCAAGATCGCGTGGCGCAACATTATTCGTCATAAAGGATATTCGGTCATAAATGTTGCCGGGTTAACAGTGGGGATAGCAGCATGCCTGCTCATTTTTGTGGTAGTGCAATATGAGCTGAGTTTTGATACATTTCAACCGGGTTACAAGCATATCTGCCGCATTACCACTGAGAGTGAGCGGGACGGTGCAAAAAGCTATAGTGCAGGTGTATCAGCGCCCGCAGTTGACCTGTTGCGACTGCATTTCCCTGGGGCGGTAGTTGCCGGAATGGAACTCAGCTACGGAAGCCAGGTAACCGTACCGGCAGGGTCGGGCAACCCAGCCGATGATAAGAAATTTATCGAAAACCTGGGCGTAGTGTTCCTCGAGCCGCAATTCTTTAAGATTGCAAACTTCCATTGGCTCGCCGGCCGGTCGGATGCGCTGAAAGACCCGAATATGGTGGTGATCGACAAGAGCAGCGCTATCAAATACTTTGGCAACTGGAAGAACGCTGTGGGGAAACCGCTCGGTCTTGACAATGTGCTGAATCTTAAAGTCGCAGGCGTTGTTGCTGATGCACCGGCCAACTCCGACTTTCCACTAAAGGTGGTGATCTCCTATGGCACCTGGAAGCTTCACCCCAAAGACTATGGGTATTTTGGTAACTGGAATTCGTTGAGCAGCAATTGCATGGTTTTTATAAAATTTCCGGCTAACTTTTCTGCCGCAGCCATTAACACACAGTTAGCCAGTATTTCGGAAAAACAATTTGAAAACGGCAAAAAAAAGTCGCATAAAACACATTTCGAAGCGCAGCCCTTATCGTCGCTGCATTTCGATACGCAATATGATGCGCTCGGTGATCACGTAACCAGCAAAGCAACCATTAGTACGTTGTCATTCATAGCAGTGCTGATCATTATTATGGCCTCCATCAATTTCATTAACCTGGCCACAGCGCAGTCGGTAGGGCGGTCGAAAGAAGTAGGTATCCGAAAAGTTTTGGGAAGCAGCCGGCAGCAATTGGTTGCACAGGTGTTTGGCGAAACCACTATAATCGTGCTGGTCGCCGTGGTACTGGCCATTTTATTAGCTGAAGCAGCCTTGCCTTATTTAAAAAACATCGCCAGTGTGCCTGATGATATTGGAATTTTTAATACAGGAACTTTGATGTTTTTGGCGGTCGTTACTGTAGTGGTTGTGTTATTGTCGGGCATTTATCCGGCGCTCGTGGTTTCCGGGTTTAAACCGGCCCTGGCTTTAAAAAACAAAATTACTGCGGCCTCGGTTGGGGGCATTCCTCTCCGCCGGGCCCTGGTTGTTTTACAGTTCTCCATCTCTCAATTACTGATCATTGGCACTGTTATAGCCGTTAAACAAATGAATTTCGTTAATAATGCGGATCTTGGGTTTGATAAAACGGCAGTTCTCGTCATTCCCGGTTATACCGACAGCATCAGCTTGCGCCGCATAGCGACATTTAAACAGCAGGTACTGCAAACGCCAGGTGTGCTGGCGGCTACTTTTGCTTCGGATGTGCCATCGTCTGACAATAACAGCTCCACCAACTTCAATTTTGACCACACCAAAAAAGACCCCGGTTTCGACTTGTTCATGAAAATCGGCGATGTCGACTATTTCAAAACCTTCGGCCTTCGTTTTGTAGCCGGCAAGGGTTATGATGCAAGCGATACCGCGCGGCAGGTGGTGGTTAATGAGACCCTGGTGAAAAAATTAGGCATAAGCCGTCCCGAACAAGCTCTTGGTAAAGAGATCAGCATTGGTAATGGTGTGTGGATACCTATCACCGGTGTGGTAGAAGATTTCAAAACCAACTCCATGCGCGACGCCGTGAAGCCCATAGCCATTTACCCGCAGAAGGCCTTTGAATCTGAAGTTGCAGTGAAGATAAAAACCAATAACCTTTCATCAACCGTAGCTTCGGTACAAAAGCTTTGGGAACGTTCGTATCCCGAATACGCTTATAACGGCTTTTTCCTTGATGAAAGCATTGCGAAATTTTATAAGCAGGAGAACCAGATGGCCCTGGTTTACAAAATATTTGCCGGGATAGCCATTTTTATCTCCTGCCTGGGTTTATATGGCCTGGTATCATTCATGGCGGTGCAGCGCACCAAAGAGGTAGGTATCCGCAAAGTGCTTGGCGCTTCGGTGGGCAGTGTGGTAATGCTGTTCTCCAAAGAATTCATGATCCTGATCGGCATTTCGTTTTTAATAGCGATGCCCGCCGGTTGGTATTTAATGAATGGCTGGCTGCAAACCTTTGTTTACCGTATATCCATGAACGCCTGGATATTTATAGCATCAGTAGCGGTTTCGCTGGTTATTGCCTGTTTAACAGTTGGTTATAAGGCCATAAATGCTGCGATGGTGAATCCTGTGAAGAGCTTACGCTCAGAATAGAGATCAGAGACTGGAGATTAGGAAGAAAATATAAATAATCCATTAACTCTCCCCTTTAGGGGAGTCGGAGGGGCAAATGATAAAAAACTACATCAAAACCACATTACGGAGCTTGCTCAAAAACAGGAGCTACAGCTTTTTAAACATTGCGGGCCTGGCTATCGGTATCGCCTGTGCATCGCTGATCTTTTTATGGGTACAGGATGAGCTGACCTATAACCATAATTTCGCCAAACGCGATGTGCTGTATAAAGTGTATGAAAACCAGACCTACAACGGTAAGGTGAGTACCTTCTTTGGCACGCCGGGGCCGATGGCTAAAACAATGAAGGCTGAAATACCCGGGATAAGGAATGCCGCAAGGATGACCGGCGATGGCGGACAGCTTTTTGTGCTGGGCGACAAGTCAATTACCGAACAGGGTAACTACGCGGATGCGGAGCTATTTTCGATGCTTCAATTGCCCTTCCTCGAAGGTTCGGGGGCTAATGCCTTTCAGCAACTGCATTCGTTGGTGATCAGCGAAAAGATGGCTAAAGTATTTTTTGGCGATGCCGACCCGATGGGTAAAGCGCTTAAGCTAAACAATACTGACAACTATACAGTGACGGGCGTATTTAAAGACCTGTCCGAAAACTCAACCTACCAGTTTCAGTGGCTTGCCCCGATACAAAACGTCGATCACCAGCAACCCTGGATGACGATATGGGGTGCTAATTGGGTACGTACCCTGGTTGAGCTGGAGCCCAATGCCAACCTTGCCACCGTTAACAAGGCGCTTGCCCGTTACATTCCGTCCAAAACAAACCCAAAGAATACAACTGTCGCTTTCCTGTATAACATGAACGACTGGAACCTATACAACAACTTTACCGATGGCAAAATTGACGGCGGCAGGATCCAGTACGTGAAGACCTTTTCGTTTATCGCCTGGATCATTTTGCTCATTGCGTGCATCAACTTCATGAACCTTTCGACAGCGCGGTCAGAGCAGCGGGCCAAAGAAGTTGGGGTGCGGAAGGTAATGGGTGCGGGGAAAGGCAAGTTGATCGGACAATTTATCGGCGAGGCGGTGATCATGTCGTTCATTTCAGTATTGGTGGCTGTGGGTTTGATTTACCTTGCTATGCCATCGTTCAACACCATGGTACAGAAACAGCTTTCGGTTGATATTCTCCAGCCGCTGCATTTAGCCTATTTGATCTCGATCGGTTTGATCACTGGCTTGCTTGCCGGTAGTTACCCGGCGTTTTATTTGTCGTCGTTTAACCCGATAGCTGTTCTGAAAAACATCAGGATCAAATCCAGCTCAGGGTCTGGCTTTATACGGCAAGGCCTCGTGGTGCTGCAGTTTTCGGTTTCAATCATCCTCATCATCGGCACGGTAATTATCTATCAACAAATCCAGCACGTTAAAAACCGCAGCCTGGGCTACGATAAGGATAACCTGGTGTACATCTATTTGCAAGGTAAACAAGCCGACAATTTTCCCGCTGTTTACAACGACCTGAAACGATCCGGCGTGGTAGCTGACGCATCGCTGAGCGATGACATCGCGTTGGAGGTGGGCAGCAACTCGGACAATTATGCGTGGGATGGTAAAGACGCCTCCAAAAACCCGCTTATCTCCTGGGAAGACGTGAGCTCACAATTTATCTCGACTATGGGTTTAAAACTTGCTGCTGGTCACGATTTTAATGTAAACCCGGCGGTTGATAGTTCCAACGTAATCATCAACCAAGCCTTCGCCAAACAGATGGGCGCGGCCGGCAGGGTAGGCGGCATCATCCGCGATGGCTCCAAAAAAGCTTATACAATCATCGGGATATTGAAGGACTACTTATATAATGACATGTACGGCGCGGCCGCCCCAATGTTATTGTATAATAATAAACCTAACTATGGTGTGTTAAGCATTCGCCTTAAAGCCGGCGTAAATATTTCTGACGCCCTTACCAAAGCAGGCAACATTGTAAAAGCCGACCACCCCGGTTATCCCTTTGAGTATCACTTTATCGATGACGACTTTAACCAATTATTTAAAACGGAAACGCTAACCGGCACGTTATCGGGTGTTTTTGCATCGTTAGCTATTTTTATCTCATGCCTCGGTTTGTTCGGGCTGGCTGCTTACACAGCCGAGCGCCGCATAAAGGAAATCGGCATCCGCAAGGTATTAGGTGCAACGGTGGCCGGATTGACGGGTCTTATCTCCAAAGACTTTTTAAAATTGGTGCTCATCTCCTGTTTAATCGCTTTCCCGGTTGCGTTTTTGTGGTCGAACAGCTGGCTGCGAGGCTATCAGTATCATATCGATATTCAATGGTGGGTATTCGCTGTGGCAGGTATTGCAGCTATTGCGATCGCCCTGGCAACGGTCAGTTTCCAGGCCATTAAAGCCGCGCTGATGAACCCGGTGAAAAGTTTGAGAAGTGAGTAGAATGTGCAGATGTGCAAATGTCGAGATATGAGACATAAGGTATGACGCGAATGCGTTGTGATCCCGCTATAATTCCGGCGACCAGGCTTTTCGTCTCACATCTCACATCTATAGAGAAATAAATACTTAACCGATGAATAATCTAAAAACAACGCTTCGCGGTTTATTAAAAAATAAAGCTTACGGCCTTTTAAACGTGGGTGGTTTGGCGATTGGGATCGCTTGCGCCTGCCTGATATTTTTATGGATAGGCGACGAGTTAACGTACGACCATGTAAATGTTAAACAGGACAGGCTTTACTCCGTAAAAGTTAATGCCACTTTTGGCAGCAACTCCTTTACGATGGGTTCCACACCGCGGCTGATGGCATCGTCGATGAAGAAAGAAATTCCGGGTGTGGTAAATGCTGCCCGGATATCCGACGAAGACCAAAATTATTTATTCAATATAGGGGATAAAGCGCTTTATGCTGCCGGCAGATATGCCGACCCCGCGTTATTCAGCATGTTCACATTCTCGTTTGTGCAGGGCAGTGCAGCTAATCCTTTCCCTCAATTATATTCCATCGTCATCACAGAAAAAACAGCGAGGAAGTTTTTTGGAGATGAACCGAATGTTATCGGCAAAACGATAAGGATAAACAACGAAAAGAATTATACAGTTACGGGGGTTGTTAAGGATTTGCCGGAAAACTCAACCCTGCAGTTTGAATGGCTGGCGTCTTACGAAGCTGAGATGCAGCTGGAATTTGAAAAATCGGGCCAAAAAGATGTTGGCTGGAACAGCTACGGGCCATTTACCTATGTAGAACTGGCGCCAAACGCGAACCTGGAATCGATCAATAAAAAACTGTTTAACTATTTTCATCAAAAAGACGCCACGCAAAAGAACACGGCATTTTTGTTCCCGATGTACGACTGGCATTTATACGATGAGTTTGCCAATGGAAAACAAACTGGCGGCGGCGCAGTCGGGCAAGTCCGGCTGCTCAACCTGATCGCCTGGATCGTTTTGTTTATCGCCTGTATCAACTTCATGAATCTGGCTACCGCCCGGAGCGAGAAGCGCGCAAAAGAGATCGGCGTACGCAAAGTGCTGGGATCAGGTAGGAAACGCCTCGTATTTCAGTTTATTGGTGAAGCGTTAATGATGTCGGCTATCGCGACGGTGCTTGCTTTAGTGATTACCATCATCGCATTGCCTGCTTTCAATGCGCTTACACAGAAACAACTGTCGCTTGGTTTTACTAACCCGGTTCATATTATCGCTTTGATAGCCATAGCCATCATTTGCGGGTTGCTTGCAGGCAGTTATCCCTCATTATATTTATCCTCATTCGACCCGGTGAAATCGCTGAAAGGTCTAAAAATAAAAACCGGGAGCGCCACCATGATTCGTAAAGGGCTGGTTGTTCTTCAGTTTACGGTTTCGGTGGTCTTTATTATAGGTACGATTGTCGTTTATCTTCAAATACAACATGTCAAAAACCGGAATCTCGGCTTCAATAAAGATAACCTGGTTGAAATAGACATGCAGCACCCGTTTTCGCGAAATTTTCCGGTAATAAAGCAGCAGCTTTTAAGTACCGGCCTGGTGGCGAATGCGGCATTGTCCGACCACACCACTATATACGGCGGCAATAGCGACGACCGGTTCACCTGGGAGGGCAAAGCCCGGGATGCATCCGTTGGGGTAACCTTCAGGGATGTTAGCCCTGAATTTGTATTAACCTCAGGCATGCACATCGCTCAAGGCAGGGATTTCAGCGAAGCGCTTTCGGATACATCGACGGCAATTGTCAACCAATCACTTGCAAACGTGATCGATAAAAATGGGGTGGTTGGTAAGATCATCCGTTCGCCACGTGGCCGAAAGGACGGCGACTACCAGGACTTAAGAATTATAGGCGTTGTCGACGATTATGTATACGGCAATATGTACGGACAGTCAAGCCCGACGATATTCTTATGCCGGCCGCCCCTGAAAGATATAAACGCCAACGCCAACCTGGTGTACGTGCGCATAAAAGAGGGCCGCAATTCGCAGCAAACGCTGGCAAAAATAGGTTCGGTTATCACCAAAAATAATCCTGGCTTTCCCTTTCAATACAAATTTGTAGATGACCAGTTCAACGCCATGTTTTTTAACGAGGTGCTGATGAGCAAGCTGGCCGGCATATTCGCCGTACTCGCAATTGTCATATCCTGCCTTGGCTTGTTCAGCCTGGCGGCCTATACTGCCGAAAGGCGGGTCAAAGAGATCGGCATTCGCAAAGTGCTGGGCGCAACCGCACCCGGCCTTGCTGCCTTGCTTTCAAAAGATTTTCTGCAATTGGTTTTCATTTCGTGTCTTGTGGCTTTCCCGTTGGCATGGATCATTATGAATAACTGGCTGCAGGGCTATCAATACCGGGTAGGTATCTATTGGTGGATATTCGCCGCGGCGGGATCAACTGCACTACTCATTGCTTTGGCGACGGTAAGCTTTCAGGCCATTAAGGCGGCGCTGATGAACCCGGTGAATAGTCTTCGCTCGGAATGAGCTATGGCTTTCGAAGAGAGTTTGAGAAGTGAATGATGTGCGGATGTGCAAATATGCAGATGTGCGGATGTAAGATGTAATATATGCCGGTGAACAGGCTTTTCGTCTCACATCTCAAATCTACCAATGAACCAGTGAGCTAATGAACTAATGAACTAATTCATGATACGTAACTATTTCAAAATCGCCTGGCGAAATCTGATGAAGAACAAGTTCTTCTCGATTGTGAACATTTTTGGTTTATCCATCGGATTAGCGTGCTGCATGCTGATTGCGCTTTACCTGGATTATGAGACCAGCTACGACGGCTACCAGAAAAGCATAAAAAACCTTTATGAAATAGGCACGTCGTTTGTCAACAAGGGGCAGAAGGATGATCAGCGGGCCTCTACATCACCGCCGGTTGCGGCGGCCATGAAGCAGGAATATCCCGAGATAGCTGAAGTTACCCGGTTGCTTGGCGCCACCGCCGATGACGACCAATTGGTACAATATACTCCACCAGGAGGTGATAAGAAGTCATTCCTCGAAAGAGGCGGCTACCTGGCCGACCCCACATTTTTTCGCTTATTTGATTATAACTTTATTGAAGGCAAGCCAAATGATGCCCTAAGTGATCCAAATACCGTCGTGATCTCCGACGAAATAGCGAAAACTATATTTGGCAGCGAACCTGCGCTGAATAAGGTGCTGCACGTGAGCAGCAATATGAACGGCGAACAGGATTATAAGATCACGGGCGTGTTTAAGCCTTCTGATAGGCCTTCTAATATAAATGGCCGCTTTTTTCTTTCGCTTGAAGGAGGCGAAATATATAAATACCTGCAACGGCAGGGCGGTGATTTTGCCCGTAACAATATGTTTACCAGCTTCGCGCTGCTAAGGCCGGGAACCGATCCCCAAAGGCTGCAGGCTAAATTCCCGGCGTTCGTAAAGAAGTACGAAGAGAACGATTTGAAGCGGATGGGAAGGGAAAAGAAGCAATTCCTAATACCCGTTAAGGATATCCATTTAAGCCAAACGCTGACCTCGAACATTACACCGCCGGCCAGCAGAACTTATTTATACGTGTTGGCTTCGATAGCGGTATTTACCCTTTTGATCGCCTGTATCAATTTCATGAATTTGTCGACAGCGCGTTCATCCAAACGATCGGCTGAAGTGGGGGTGAGAAAAGTTTTGGGTGCCGAAAAGAGTTCCCTGGTGCGCCAATTTTTAGGCGAATCACTTCTGATGACCTTTGTCGCATTTATATTGGCCTTGTGTATCGTTACCGAGTTTCTGCCTGCCTTTAACCAGCTTTCGGGTAAACATATTACGCTATCTTTTTTAGAAGATAGAAGTCTTTTTGCAGGCTTCCTGGCGATGGCGCTGCTAACGGGGCTGATAGCAGGCAGCTATCCTGCGTTTTACCTTTCATCGTTTAACCCGGTAGCCGTTTTAAAAGGTAAACTGGTTAATTCGTTTGCCGTAGTGTCAATCCGTAAGGGGCTGGTGGTTTTTCAATTTGTGATATCGGTTGTACTGATCATCGCATCGGTTGTAATTGCCCGCCAGATGCATTACCTCCGTGCCGCCGACCTTGGTTTTACCAGCGATCAGCAAATCGTAATTCCTTTACAAACCAATACAGCAAGAGCTATCGGCAAGCCGCTGCGCGACCAGGTCACCAATAGCGGAAGCGTCATTTCGGCTGCCATGTCGACCTACTATCCGGGGATAGCCAATTTGATGGACGCCGGCTATTACAAAGATGGCCAGGTAATGAGCGATGCAAAACATACGCGGATGAATAATGTTGACGACCGTTTTTTGGCAACGCTCGGCTTCAAATGTGTCGCCGGAAGGTTGTTTTCGCCTGACTTTAAGTCGGATACCGGCAACCGGCTTGTTGTAAACGAAGACGCCATACGCGAGATCGGCTTTGCATCGCCCCAACAGGCCGTGGGACAAAACGTTTATTTTGACCTGCAGGGAAAGAAATACGCTTTTCAAGTTATTGGTGTAGTTAAGGATTTCCATTTCGAGGATTTACACAACCCGGTAGAGCCCTTTGGCTTCCAGTTGCTGACAGATACGAATGCCTTTAACTACCTTATCGTCCATGCACGGGCCGGGAATATTGCCGGCACCCTGAAAATGATTGAAAAAACGTGGCGCCAGTTCGATCAGAACGACCCCTTTGAATATTCATTCCTGGATCAGGATTTCCAGAAAAATTATGAGGCCGACAACCGGCTCGCGGCTACGGTCGGTTATTTCACCGTCATAGCCATATTGATCTCCTGCCTCGGGTTGTTTGGCTTGGCGGCGTTCAGCGCCGAGCAGCGGACCAAAGAGATAGGGGTAAGGAAGGTTATGGGAGCAAAGGTAGGCAGCATCGTTGCATTGCTTTCTGTCGACTTTTTAAAGCTGATCATTATCGCCATTGTCATCGCCTCGCCGGTAGCCTGGTGGGCCATGAGCAAATGGTTGCAGGGATTCGCCTATAAACAGCCCATCGACTGGACCATTTTTGCATATACGTTTTTGATCGCTATAACAATAGGCCTGATGACCATCGGATCTCAGGCCCTAAAGGCGGCGATGGCAAATCCGGTAAAGAGTTTGAGGATCGAGTAGGCAGTTGTCTGAACTCGAATTCATAGAATTAAAGAATTAACAGAATGTGCTTTTCTAATTCGAGAAATTCCATAATTCTATAATCCCGATAGCCATCGGGACGGGTCAGACAAATTGACATTGTATCGCTTTCGGACACCATGTGTCTCACTTTCGAACATGTTAATAAGCCAAGTGGACGTAAGTATTTTATTATCAGTTATTTAATTTATGGTACGTTATTTACTACTAATTGATTAGTAGTTTAACGATTAATATTCCGGAACATGATAAAGAATTACATAAAAATCGCATGGCGCAATATGCTGAACAACAAGGTTTACAGCGCGCTGAATATAGTTGGGCTTGCTGCCGGAATGGCAGTGGCTTTACTGATCGCCCTTTGGGTGGTGAATGAATATTCCTACGATAAGTTTCTTCCGGGCTATAAATCCTTATACCAGGTAGAACTGAATTTTACCGATCCGCACGAAGGGGAGCATACCCAACAAGCGGTTTCATTGCCGATTGCAGATGTATTGAGAAAACAGTACCCCGAGGTAAAGGATGTTGCCGAAACCGATTGGATGGGATCGCATGATTTGTTAGTCGGAACAAAAAAGCTTTATATGAACGGGGCTGCTATCGGGTCGGATTTTTTGAAAATGTTCCAATATCCGTTGGTAAAAGGAAATAAGAGTGGTGTTTTGAAGGATCCTTTTTCAATTGTCTTAACGGAGTCGACTACCAAAGCTTTATTTGGCGATACTGATCCAATAGGAAAAATAGTAAAAATTGATAATGAATATGATGTAAAGGTCACCGGGGTTATGAAGGACATACCCAAAAACTCAACCCTGCAATTTAATTTCCTGATGCCTTTCAGCTTTAACGAGGCGACGCAGAATTGGGTGAAAAAGGCCCGCACAACCTATTACAACAACTCCTTCCAGATATTTGTGCAGCTTAAGCCGGGAGTGAATTATGCGGCATTAGCTCCTAAGATCAGGAATATTGTATACAACGGCGGCCCAAAAATGCGGCCTGTGAAACCTGTCGTTCTTTTACACCCGCTTGCAGACTGGCATTTATATTCTGAATTTAAGAACGGAAAAGAATCAGGCGGATTTATAGATTATGTGCGGATGTTTAGTATAATCGGGATATTGGTGCTGCTGATCGCCTGTATAAACTTTATGAACCTTTCAACTGCCCGGTCCGAAAAGCGGGCGCGGGAAGTGGGTGTAAGAAAAGCAATAGGTTCCCAGCGCAGGGATTTGATATTCCAGTTTTTAACAGAATCTATCCTCTTTACGTTCATTGCCTTCCTGTTGTCGATCATTTTCGTCCAAGTTGTCTTGCCTTCATTTAATGCGTTAACCGGCGATGAGATTGGTATCCCATATAGCAGCCCTTTGTTTTGGTGCATTATAATCACCTATGTTTTGGCAACCGGTTTATTAGCCGGGAGCAGGCCTGCTTTTTACCTGTCTTCCTTCAACCCTGTTAAAGTATTAAAAGGGACCATACAGGTCGGCAAGGCAGCCGCATTGCCACGGAAGATATTAGTAGTGCTTCAGTTCAGCTGTTCAATCGCGTTGATTATTAGTACAGTTATTATCTACCAGCAAATACAGCATGTTAAAGACAGGCCGACCGGCTATAGCGCTGACCGGTTGGTTACAACCGATATGAGCGACGACTTGAACAATCATTATGATGCATTGCGAAATGAGTTGTTAGGAACTGGCTTGGTCGAAAGTGTAGCGAAAGCGTCGAGCCCGGTAACCGGTATTTATTGGCACACGGGTATCGACAAATGGCCGGGGCAGGAACCAGGCGAACTTGGAATAAATGTCGGCGGAATATCAATAACAGACAGCTACTTTAAAACCGTTGGCATGAAATTGTCGGAAGGGCGCGATTTTTCGAGTGTGTGGAGCGCCGACACATCGAACATTATTATTAATGAAGCTGCCGTAAGACGAATGGGCCTGAAGGAACCCTTAAACCAGTTAGTCACTTTTGACGGTATAACCGGGCAGGCAAGGATAATTGGCGTTGTTAAAGACGCTTTGATGGAATCGCCCTTTACACCCGTAGAGCCCACCGTATTTGTGCACGGCCGGGGAGGCAATTTTATAATGTACCGCTTATCAAACGGCGTGAACACTCGTGACGCCATCGAAAAGATTGGGAAAATATTCGACAAATATAACCCTGCCTATCCCTTTAGCAGCCGCTTTGTTGATGACGAGTACAACCAGAAATTTAACCTCGAAGTATTGGTTGGCAAGTTGGCCGGCGTTTTTGCCTGCCTGGCTATATTTATATCCTGCCTCGGCTTATTTGGGCTTGCCGCTTACGTTGCCGAACAGCGCACCAAAGAAATTGGCGTGCGCAAGGTATTGGGTGCTTCAATAGCACAGGTGTGGCTGCTGTTATCAAAAGACTTTATTGTATTGGTGATGATAAGCTGTGTAATAGCCTCACCTGTAGCCCTGTATTTTTTAAATGGCTGGCTGCTAAAATACGATTACCGGATAAGCATCGGCCCGGGAGTATTTCTGCTATCCGCATTTGCGGCAAT